>Ga0256844_10000734_pt1 | contig 12475 bp, 9 predicted proteins | sample MusselsmetaG_FD_189100 | JGI IMG/M metagenome (GOLD analysis project Ga0256844, IMG submission 189100) | Mussel associated microbial communities from hydrothermal vent at the East Pacific Rise, Pacific Ocean - Mussels | ecosystem: Host-associated > Mollusca > Shell > Unclassified ... | reverse complement strand
GCATGTTTAGTAGGTATGGGAAATCAATACAGAATTTTTGTGGATTGTCGAAGCGAATAATTACAAAGCTTTCATCGGCCGTTGGAATATCACGCGCGATAAATGGGTTTGAAGTATCAACCGTTGGAACACGCTGGAAGTTAATGTCTGTACGTGAGAATTGTGGCGCAATGTAATGCACATAATCTGGCATACGGCGTAAGATGGTATCAACGATAACTTCTTCATCATAGCCACGTTCGGCATGGTCGCGATGAATTTTTTGAATCCACTCCAAGTTTACGCTTGGTACAACACCCACACCAAGGTCAACATACTGAGAAGTATCAACTCCTTTTTTGTCATCAGCGGCTAAGCCGTGCAGACCTTCGTAAAATAATAAATCGCTACCCGCTTCAATATTTTCCCAAGGGGTAAATTCACCTGATGCTTTTTCACAGCCTAGGCGTTTATTATGCTCTGCTGCTTCATCATCGTTGTGAAGGTAGTAACGCTTTTTGCCAATACCTGTCTCGCCATACGCTTTAAAAGTTGCTTCAAGTGCTGCAAAGTCATTTGCTTCAGGGCCAAAGTGACTGAAGTGATTGTCGCCTTGAGCTTCTGTTTTTTTAACCATTTCTCCAAATTCAACTCGGCTTAAGCTGTGGAAACTATCGCCTTCAACAATGGCAGGGTTAATACCTTCACGGCGGAAGATGTTTTCAAAAGCACGTTTTACAAAAGTTGTGCCTGCTCCAGATGAACCAGTTACTGCAACGACAGGATGTTTTATTGACATGGGGACTCCTAATATAAGTAAGTGAGACGCTCTAATATTTATGGGGGTAACATAAGAGGCGAGCAAAATTTGAGTGCGAGTTTAAAGTAAACAGTGTGAGATTTGTATATCAATTTAGGGGAGGGTGAATAAAGATAGCAAATTAAAAGGCGCTAATGGTGATGCAGATGGTGTTTTGGACTGATGTATAGCGTAACTGAATTTTGTAAATTATTTTAATATTTGTTAAAGATAGGGCTTGACTTTTTTTTTAAGCAAACTTGTCCACAATTTCTGTGGATAAGTCTGTGAGTATCCTTGTAAAATCTCCTATAGGCTGACAGTTTCGCTGGTTTGTCGGTAAAGTGGTCAATTTTTAACCATTCCTTATTTGTGTAATATAATCAATGCTTTGAAGCGTTGTTTTGACGTATCGAACGCAAAGTGTGCGTGATCTTACGTTTTTTGAGGTGGTTTGTTAGATAAATGATTGGCTGTGTATAAATACCGTGTTATTTATTTTGTAATCGCATACCATAAGTGCTTGTTAAGCTTAGGTTCATTGAAAAATAGGGGCTTATTTGGTTGTTAAAAAGGAGTGTAAATTAAGGTGGTTGATAAAAAAGGAGATTCTCCTCGGGTTGGCTTTGTAAGCCTAGGTTGTCCCAAAGCATTGGTTGATTCTGAGCGGATATTGACTCAGTTGCGCACTGAGGGTTACGACATCGTGCCTGATTATGATGGCGCGGATGTTGTCGTGATTAATACTTGTGGTTTTATAGATAGCGCGGTTGAGGAGTCTTTGGATGCTATCGGTGAGGCGCTAGAAGAAAACGGTAAAGTTATTGTAACGGGCTGTTTGGGCGCAGAGTCTGACAAGGTGCTTAATGCTCATCCTGAGGTTTTGGCGGTGACAGGGCCGCATGCTTATGAGGATGTCATGGGTGCAATACACCAGCATTTAACGCCGCCGCATGACCCTTACCTTGATCTTGTTCCGCCGCAAGGTATAAAACTTACGCCTAAGCATTATGCGTATTTGAAGATTTCTGAAGGATGCAATCATCGTTGCTCGTTTTGTATTATCCCATCTTTGCGTGGTGATTTGGTGAGTCGCCCCATCGGTGATGTTATGCAAGAAGCTGAAAATTTAGTCAATTCGGGCGTAAAAGAACTGTTGGTGGTTTCGCAAGACACCAGTGCCTACGGCATTGATACAAAATACCGCACAGGTTTTTGGAATGGCAAGCCGCTTAAATCACACATTCAGCAATTGAGTGAATCCTTAAGTGAGCTTGATGCGTGGGTGCGCTTGCACTATGTTTACCCTTATCCGCATGTTGATAAGCTGATTCCTTTGATGTCTGAAAATATAGATAAGGGAATCTTGCCTTATCTTGATATTCCTTTTCAGCACGCGAGTCATAATATTTTGAAAGATATGCGCCGCCCTGCTCATGCAGAAAAGGTTTTAACGCGTATTGAAAAATGGCGCGATATTTGTCCTGATCTCACTATACGTAGTACGTTTATTGCAGGTTTTCCTGGTGAGACGGAGGAAGATTTTGAATTGCTCCTAGATTTCTTGCGAGAAGCACAATTAAATCGGGTAGGTTGTTTTGCCTATTCAGAAGTTGATGGTGCTGAATCTAATAAATTGCCCAATCATGTTCCTGAAGACGAAAAGCAATATCGCTTAGAGCGCTTTATGGAGGTGCAGGCGGAAATTAGTGCGAATAAGCTGGCGGCAAAAATTGGGCAGACAATGACCGTGTTGACGGATGATGCAACTCAAGGGAAAACGGAAAAAGAGGATGTGACTATCGCGCGCAGTAGTAGTGATGCGCCAGAGATAGATGGCTTGGTTTATATTGAAGGTGAATTATTAGAGCCAGGGCAGTTTGCTCAAGTTGAAATAACCCATGCCGATGAGCATGACCTTTGGGGTAAGTTAGTAGAATAGACTCCAACTGCACTTGGTGTTTTTTCCTTTTTATTATCTTTGCCTTGCAAAAGTGGGGGGGTGTGTATCCTGTTCTTTGCCTGCTTTTTTGTTTGAAAATTAAGCGTGAATTTGTGAGTTGTTTATTAATTGTCCAGTTTGGAATATTGCTAAGCAAGGCGGAGTATAGTTTTCGAGTTTTTTGTGAAATTAAATATTTTATCTTGATGGTCCTATTTGTAGGTAAGTTGAGTAAAGCTGGTTATTTTATTTTTTGCAAAAAAGCAATAAATGCTTTGTAAAGCGTGGCTTATAAATGGTTATAAAAATATATTATATGTGAATCTAATGTTCGTATATAAATAGAGGCATGATGTGTGTCAATTTTATACCCAGAATAGGTATTGATTTACATTTTGAAACTCTATAGGGTAGGGCTCCTTGCGAATTATCAAAGGTTCGCGAAGCGCATGTTGAACGGCGCTTATAACACTTTTATAAAGGAGTTTTCTCCTGCAGACAAAGGAACTTGGAATAGTATGTCAAAACTAGTGAATCCCCACGGTGGAAAAGGTCTTAAACCATTACTGTTAGACGGCGCAGAATTAGAGTCTGAAAAGGCGCGTGCTGCTGATCTTCCGCAGGTGAAAATTTCATCTCGTGAAACAGGTGATGTCATTATGATGGGCATCGGTGGTTTTACACCTCTAAATGGTTTTATGACAAAGGCTGATTGGTCTGGCGTTTGTGATGGCATGAGAATGGCAAATGGTTTGTTCTGGCCAATTCCTATTACACTTTCTACCGATAACGCTACAGCCGATGGCTTGAGTGATGGCGATGATGTTGCTTTAGTTAGCAGTGAGTCAGGTGAAATTGTTGCGACCATGACAATTACTGAAAAATACGGCATCGATAAAGAACATGAGTGCATGACCGTTTATAAAACAACTGAAATTGAACATCCTGGTGTTGCGATGGTGATGGCTCAAGGTGACGTAAACCTTGCAGGTCCCATTAAAGTACTTTCAACAGGTGGTTTTGAAGAGCGTTACGGCGATGAGTTTATGACGCCGGCTGAAACGCGTGCATACTTTGAAGCAAAAGGATGGTCAACGATTGCTTGTTTCCAAACGCGTAATCCAATGCATCGCTCGCATGAGTACCTTGCAAGAATTGCTGTTGAGATTTGTGATGGTGTTCTAATTCACTCTCTATTAGGTAATTTAAAGCCAGGTGATATTCCTGCTGATGTTCGTTCTGAAGCAATAAGCACGCTTATTGAAAATTATTTTGTTGATAACACCGTGTTACAAGCGGGTTATCCATTGGATATGCGTTACGCTGGTCCTCGTGAAGCGCTACTTCATGCTCTTTTCCGTCAAAACTATGGTTGTTCACATCAAATCGTTGGTCGTGACCATGCTGGTGTTAGTGACTATTATGGTCCATTTGACGCACACGATATTTTTGATGAAATCCCCGCTGATGCACTTGAGACTCAGCCACTAAAAATCGATTGGACCTTCTGGTGTCACGAGTGTGGTGGAATGGCTTCGATGAAGACTTGCCCGCATGAGGCTTCTAGCCGTGTTCTACTATCAGGTACCAAGGTTCGTAAAATGTTAACTGATGGTGAAGATCTTCCTGAGACATTTAGTCGCCCAGAAGTTGCTAAAGTATTGCAAGCTTACTACGCGGGTATTGCAGATGAAGATAAGGTAGAAATTGAGATGAGTGGTCACTCAGCTAAATAGACCTTTAAAGCGTTAAGAATTATTTAATTTTATTTATTTTTGTTACTTAGGAGTTTTTAATAATGATTACTACCAATCCCTTTGCGCAGTTGAATGCGCAGTCCCCTGATGTTTTTACTCCAGGGACGATGCAGACTTACGTAGTATTGATGATACTTTTTGTTATCGCTGGTACGCTGTTTGATGTGTGGCATAAAAAGAGTGCCAAGTATTTTTCGATACAAGCAGAAGATGCAAAGAAACATGCTAAACGTGAAGTAAGTAGTTCTGAGAAAAGTTCACTACTGGTTCAAACTATCACTAGTGAGGTTTTAACTTCATCAGAGTTTTCTAATCCAAAACGTAGATTGTCTCATTTATTGACGATGTATGGTTTTATTCTGTTCGTTGCAACAACGGCAATTATGATTTTTGTTTACCCTCAAACAATTGATACGCCAATCTTGGCGCTTCTTTGGCACTTGGGTGCATTAAGTCTTTGTGTAGGTGGTTACTGGTTCTGGTTTGCTATCCGTGTTGATGTTGCGGCAGAGGGCAAGCCTTGGTATTTGATATCGCCACGTTCAGATATGTTTATTCTTTCACTGCTTGCAACGTGTACCTTTGCATTGCTTTGGTCTTTGACTAATGGCGTTGGCTTATTCTTTGTTTTGTTTATTGCTTCTGCTACTTTCTTGTTCACTACGGTAATCTGGTCTAAATTTGCACATATGTTCTTCAAGCCAGCAGCTGCGCTAGATAAGAAAATTAAGCAAGCAGACGGTAGTAACGAAGGCCTTCCTGGTGACTTCGACTTAACTAGTAAAGAAGTTCAAGAAAAATTCCCTGATATTCCTACTTACATGGGAGATAAGCCAGCTGATATGGGTGCGGGTATTAGACGTGAGCCAGCTCGCCATTACTAATAACTAAGCATTAAGCTAAGAATTAAGATTACTTTTAAAAAATTTATTTAGAGGATTTATTATGCCTACATATGTACATATGACCCGTTGTGATGGTTGTGGTGAGTGTGTTGATATCTGTCCATCGGACATCATGCATATCGACAAAACTATTCGCCGTGCTTACAACATAGAGCCCAATATGTGTTGGGAGTGTTACTCTTGTGTAAAAGCTTGTCCACATCATGCTATTGATGTGCGTGGTTATGCAGACTTTACGCCATTAGGAAGTTCGGTTCGCGTTCATCGCGATGAAGAGAAAGGTGTTATTGCTTGGAGAATTATTTTCCGCAATGGCAAAAAAGACATGGAGCTGCTTGCTCCAATTACAACTAAGCCTTGGGGTGAGGGTATACCTTCTCTTAGCACGGTTTCAGCACCAAGTGATGAAATGCGTAATAGTCATTTACTATACAACGAACCAAAGTATATTCGTCTTGATGATGGTGGGTTACATACGCTTGAGTCGAATAAACTAGTAATGAAAGAAGGAGTGTACTACTAATGGCTTACAAGACAATTATTGAAGACAATATTGATGTACTTGTTGCAGGTGCTGGTTTAGGTGGTACAGGTGCCGCTTTTGAAGCTAGATACTGGGGCAAGGATAAGAAAATTGTTATTGCTGAAAAAGCAAATATTGATCGTTCTGGCGCGGTAGCTCAGGGCCTTTACGCAATTAACTGTTACATGGGTACGCGTTTTGGCGAAAATAATCCAGAAGACCATGTACGTTATGCACGTATGGACTTGATGGGTATGGTTCGCGAAGATTTACTTTTTGATATGGCTCGCCACGTAGATTCGGCTGTTCACCAGTTTGAAGAGTGGGGAATGCCTATCATGAAGAATCAAGAAACTGGTGCTTACCTTCGTGAAGGTCGCTGGCAGATTATGATTCATGGTGAGTCTTACAAGCCAATGGTAGCAGAAGCGGCTAAGAAATCAGCGGATAAGGTGTTTAACCGTATTTGTGTTACACATCTTCTAATGGATGAGTCACAAGCAAACCGTGTAGCTGGCGCAGTAGGATTTAATGTACGTACAGGTAACTACCACGTATTTAAATCAAAGACTGTTGTTGTTGGCGCTGGTGGTGCATCAAATATCTATAAGCCACGTTCAGTAGGTGAAGGTGCGGGTCGTGTTTGGTATGCACCATGGTCATCTGGTTCTGCTTATGGTCTTATGATCGAAGCGGGCGCAAAGATGACGCAGATGGAGAACAAAATCGTTCTTGCTCGTTTTAAAGATGGTTATGGTCCTGTTGGAGCTTACTTCTTACATCTTAAGACTTACACACAAAACTGTAATGGTGAAGAGTATGAATCAAAGTGGTTCCCAGCTCTTGCTAAAATGGTTGGTAAAGAATACTTAGATACAGAGAATCAGCATTTTTCTCATAAGCCAATTCCTACTTGTTTACGTAACCATGCATTTATCAATGAGGTTAATGCAGGTCGTGGTCCTATTCACATGGTTACCATGGAAGCTTTCCAAGATCCTCATCTTGAAGAAATCGGATGGCATAACTTCTTGGGTATGACTGTTGGTCAAGCAGTACTTTGGGCTTCAAATGATGTTGATCCTAAGTACGAAAACCCAGAGCTAACAACATCTGAGCCTTACGTAATGGGATCTCATGCTACAGGTTGTGGCGCTTGGTGTTCAGGGCCTGAAGATTTATCACCACCAGAGTATTACTGGGGTTATAACCGAATGACTTCGGTTCATGGTCTCTTTGGTTGTGGTGATGCTGTTGGTGGTACTCCACATGCATTCTCATCAGGATCATTTACAGAAGGTCGCTTAGCAGCAAAAGCAGCTATTCAATATATCAATGATGGAAAAGCAGATGGTATTACAGTAACCAATGCGCAAATTGATAAAAGACGTGAAGAAGTTTACAAGCCGATGGAGACTTACAAAGTTTACCGTAATCACATCACTGCTGGTTCAGTTAACCCTTATTACATCAACCCAAGACAAGGTCTTGATCGTCTGCAAAAGATGATGGATGAGTATTGTGGTGGTGTAACTGTAAGCTACATGACTAATGAAAAATTGCTACACATTGGTCTTAAAAAGCTTGGCGTTCTTGCAGAAGATTGGGACGGTGGTATTGCTGCAGAAGATATTCATGAGTTACTACGTGCTTGGGAACTTAAGCATCGTATATTGACTTCTGAATCAGTAATGCAACATACACTGTTCCGTAAAGAGACTCGTTGGCCTGGTTATTACTATCGTGGAGATCATATGAAGCTTGACGATAAAGACTGGCATGTATTGACTGTTTCTCATCGTAATCCAGAGACAGGCGAGTACACGATGGAAAAAGCTCCGCTATATCATTTGATTGATGAAGCAGACGAAAAGCCAGCAAAAAAGAAGAAAGTTACAAAGAAAGCTAGCTAGTAGTTAGTTTTTAAGTAGTAAAAAAGACCAGCATTGCTGGTCTTTTTTTTGCTCTATCGTCTGTGCTTTAGGGCTTGGGCCATGCTTATATTGATGTACTTAGATTGAATTAATGAAAAGAAGATTGGTAGCTATATGCTTTCTAACTAATATTTGTTAGAGAGTGTAAGAAGTGTGGACTGTATTGCAAGAGGGCTAAGCCTCGTATGTATTGGCAAAACTATTTGGATTTCCAGAGAGGTGTAGCTTTTAGAAGGTTTTGTATTTAAAGAGATTATTAATTGCTAATAACCTTGGTCTGCTTTTATAAAGTAATAAGTACAGCGCGACCATGAAGGTCGCGCAGTTGGGTAATATTATGGAGCTTTGGGTGTAGTGTACTTTACTTCTTTTTGAAAAGATTCCCAAATTGTATCATATCCAACATAGCCAGTTTTTGTAGCTTTCTTCTGGCGAGTAGTTAGAAGGGCTGTTTTACCTTCAGGAACTACAGGTCTTGTTTTTGATGGTTCACTCATGCTTCACCTTTAACTATTAAATTTCCGCAATAGCCATTGTAAATAGTTACAATTTAAAACTATCCAGATAGTGCCTATTTTTCCATTTTTTACCATAAAAATAAAGAAATAAATTAATATTGAGTGTTTTTGATACATCTTATTAAATACTCCCTATTTAAAACTAAACATTAAACTTGAAAAACTCCTGTTGCTAGGATTAAATAGGCGATTGTGAATTAAAAGCTAACCTGTTTTGGAATTATTATGAATATTATCGACCTGTCAGATGAAGATATACTAAAAGCTGCTAATCCTTACTGGGATGACCTTGTTAAATACTCAAATAATAAGAATTATGGAGCATTCACTCGGCACTTTTCGCATGATATGAAGCTTGCGGCAAATGAAATAGAAATAGGTAAGCAATTTGCAAGAAGTGAGCTTACAAAAAACCTAGCTAAAGAAAGAGAGTATTTAGGAATGATTCGCCGTGGAGAGCACGTAACTGTTCTTTATAAACAGACGAACACTAAAAAAGAAGGTGAATGGCTCGGTAGATTAGTTTTGGGTTTTGAAAACGGAGAGGTAAAGATTTTTGGGGCTACTCTTTTTTAAGGAGCATTTCATCGTTGTAATTATTGAATATTAAACTCCTCCAAAATAGTTAATTTGTTATGAAAGAATTTATCCAAAAAGACAAGCTGGTTGAACTCAGTTACAAAGTAGTTGATCAGGAATCTGGCGAAGTACTCACCTTAGTTGAATTTCCGATTTCATATGTTCAAGGGGCGGAATCGGTTTTGGCTCCTGAAGTTACCGATGAGTTGGACGGCAAGGCTGTTGGTGAAATTATTGAGGTTCCGATAGATTGTAATAAGCTTTATGGCCCTAGAGACGAGTCATTAGTTTTTACTGACCATCTTGAGAATGTCCCTAAAGATTATCAAGAAGTGGGTATGACTATTACCATGGAAAATGATAAAGGGGAGCAAAAGAACTTTATTGTTACACGTATCGATGAAAAGACTTTGACTGTTGATGGTAATAACCCGCTGTGTGGTAGAGAAGTTGTTTTTAAGCTAGAAATACTATCAATTCGTGATGCAACAGAAGAAGAGATAGCACTTGGTGGAAAAGTGGGTGACGATCCAGATATGGAAGAAGTTTTTAAAGATGAAAACATTGAACCACTATCGTAAGAATTTTCTTAGCTAGTTATTATGACGACAGTGACTATCGCGGTAATTTCAGATACCCATGCGCATCTTGATCCACGAATTATAGAAATCATCCAAGAGTGTGATATCGCTATTCATGCAGGTGATATTTGTGGCTCAGATATACTTGAACTCATGAGCCCCAAAAGTGGAAAAATTTACGCGGTAACAGGCAATAATGACCCCTACTGTCACCTATCCAATAATCAGTTGCCTGAAGTTCTCAGCTTTGATGTCTTTGGTGAAAAACTCACGATTGAACATGGGCATGAGCATGGCCATCATCGACCAGATCATGATTCATTAAGAAATGCTTATCCTGATTCTAAAATTATTATTTACGGACACACGCATAAAAAAATAATAGATCAATCACGGACTCCTTGGATAGTAAACCCCGGTGCTGCGGGAAAGACTCGTACAAATGGTGGGCCATCTTGTCTTGTAATAACTTGTAGAAAAGACAAAGAGTGGGAGATTAAGAAGTATCGTTTTTCTGATAGCGTATAATTTATTGCACAAATATCATAAGCTCCACTATCCGCTCATAAATTAATGTAATTTGCACTATAAAAAAATATTAGGCACTATCGCTCCACCCTTAAATTAGAATTAAGTAATGTGCTAATATTTACAGCTTCAAGTGCGCTTACAAAAACAGAAAAACAACTAGGTTACACATGAAAACAATCCCAATAGTCGATAAAACTCAAAATACGGATACGCAGGGCGTTGAAGTAAAAACAACGACTTGTTATATGTGTGCTTGTCGCTGCGGTATCAAAGTCACTATTAAAGATGGTGAAGTTCGTTATATCCAAGGCAATCCTGATCACCCTTTAAATAAAGGCGTGTTATGCGCAAAAGGTGCTTCAGGTATTATGAAGCAATACTCTCCTGCTCGTTTAACAAAACCTCTATTACGTAAAGTTGGCACAGAGCGTGGCGCGGGTGAGTTTGAAGAAATTTCTTGGGATAAAGCTTTTGGCATTATGGAAGAGCGTTTAGGTAAACTACGCGCAGAAGACCCAAAAAAGTTTGCATTATTCACAGGTCGGGACCAAATGCAGGCGCTTACAGGAATGTTCGCAAAGCAATTTGGTACGCCAAACTACGCTGCACACGGTGGTTTCTGTTCGGTAAATATGGCTGCAGGCATGATCTACACCATCGGTGGATCATTCTGGGAATTTGGCGGTCCTGATCTTGAGCGATCAAAACTGTTCTTTATGATTGGAACGGCAGAAGACCATCATTCAAATCCAATGAAGGTGGAGTTAGCTAACTTCAAGCGCAATGGCGGTCGCTTTGTTGCAATCAATCCAGTACGAACAGGTTATGCCGCGATTGCCGATGAGTGGGTTCCGATAAAACCTGGCACAGATGGTGCGTTTATACTGGCTATTATTCACGAGCTTATCAAGATGGGCTTGTATGATCGTGATTTTCTTGTGAACTATACCAACTCAGCAGAGTTAGTTGATATGACCCCGGGAAGTATGGAAGAGGGTATGTTTCTTCGCTTTGAAGTGCCAGAGGAAGAAGGTTGCTTTGACCCGCAAAATAAACTTTGGTGGGATAGGGAGTTAGATATTCCAATCTCAATGCACACTGAAGGCGTTGACCCTTATTTAACGGGTGAGTTTACCCTAGATGATGGCACGCCATGTAAGCCAGCATTTCAATTACTAAAAGAACGTGTTGAAGATTACACGCCAGAGTGGGCAGAAGGCATCACAGGTATTGATGCAGAAACGATTCGTCGTTTAGCGCATGAAATGGGCATTGTTGCACGTGATCAAAAGATTGAGCTACCCATCCAATGGACAGATGCTTGGGGTAAAGATCACGATAGTGTCGTGGGTAATCCTGTGTCTTTCCACTCCATGCGTGGTTTGGCAGCACACTCAAATGGCTTTCAAACAATTCGTGCTTTAAGCATCTTAATGACATTGCTAGGTACAATCGATCGTCCCGGTGGATTCCGTCATAAAGCGCCTTTTCCTCGTCCAATTCCACCTTGTCCTAAGCCACCTAAAGGTTGGGATGATGTGAAGCCAAATACACCACTTAACGGCATGCCTTTAGGCTGGCCTGCAGATCCAGATGATTTGTTTGTGGATGATGATGGCGAAGCCATTCGTTTGGATAAAGGATTCTCATGGGAATATCCGCTGTCAGTTCACGGTCTAATGCACAATGCCATTACCAACGCTTGGCGAGGTGATCCATATCCAATTGATACCTTGATGTTATTCATGGCAAATATGGCGTGGAACTCATCCATGAATACCACTGAAGTTAGAAAAATGTTAGTGGATAAAGATGAAAATGGAGATTATAAAATCCCATTTATTATTGTTGCCGATGCCTATCATTCAGAAACGGTTGAGTTTGGTGACTTAATTCTTCCTGATACTTCATACCTTGAACGCCATGATGCAATGTCGATGCTAGATCGTCCTATTTCAGAATATGATGGTCCTGTAGACTCAGTACGTATTCCTGTCTTGCCACCCAAAGGTGACTGTAAGCCTTTCCAAGATGTGATTGTTGAGATGGGTACGCGCTTGAAATTACCATCATTTATCAAAGAAGATGGTAGCCGCAAGTTTAAAGACTACCGTGATTTGGTTATTAACTTTGAAACAGCGCCAGGTTCTGGAATTGGTTTCCTTGCTGGTTGGCGTGGTAAAAGTGGTGAAAAATCCATGAAGGGCGAAGCTAATCCAAATCAGTGGGAGATGTACGAAAAGAACAATTGTGTTTTCCATTACAAGCTTCCCAAATCATTTCAATATATGCGTAACTGGAACAGGGGTTATTTGCACTGGGCGCAAGAGCATAATATGACGCGCTATGATGAGCCAATCAATGTGCATATTTACTCTGAAATTTTGCAAAAATTTCGTCTAGCGGCGCAAGGTAAAACGACGGGAA
>Ga0256844_10000733_pt1 | contig 12508 bp, 28 predicted proteins | sample MusselsmetaG_FD_189100 | JGI IMG/M metagenome (GOLD analysis project Ga0256844, IMG submission 189100) | Mussel associated microbial communities from hydrothermal vent at the East Pacific Rise, Pacific Ocean - Mussels | ecosystem: Host-associated > Mollusca > Shell > Unclassified ... | reverse complement strand
TGTTTCTTTTTATCGCTCGTGCTATTTCTTCGTCTGACAAGTTTGAATAATCCCCTCTTGCTCTTGTGTTTTTACCTCTTGTTGATATATCATCTTCAAGTGTAGTTATTTCTTCTTTTCTACTATTTAAGATAAATCGTTTCATATATTCTTCTCGCTCTTTAAGTTGAAATTCTGAAAAACCACTATTAAACATTTTATTGTATTCTTCCATATATGCTATTAAATAATCTTGGTGTGAACCATTAGATAAATCCCTTACACTATATTCATTATTCGTATCTGTATTTGTAGGAGTAACTTTAGTTACTTTCTTAATAACTTTTTTAGTTTTAGTTGTAACTTTTTTCTTAATAACTTTTTTAGTTTTAGTTGTAGTAACTTCTTTGGTAATACCCATAACTATATTTCTTTTCTCGTCTAACTCAACTGTTTGTAATTGAGATTTCAGTCTTTTATCCCATAAACTATTTTCAACTCTCGCACCTATTATAGTAGGTATTTCATACTCTTTACTACCTCTTTTTTCAATTGCTGCTTTTGCTTCTCTATTTAATCTATTTTTCATTTGTCTTATAGTTTCTTTTTTCATAATATCTACCTTTTGTTTTTATATGTAATGATTATACCACATAAAGTGATATAAACCTAATTAAAATAATTCTTTAAATGCTCTTTGAACACTATCAAACGGAAAACTAAAAGTAAATCGTTTATCTTTGGCATACTCAATTTTAAGTTTATCAAGTAAAGTTACTTGTGCATCCTCATATTTTTTACGAGCAGTATTCGCACTTTTTCTAAGTGTATCTGTTTTAGCCTCTGCTTCAAGTTCCTTACGATAAGCTTCAACTTTCTTTCTAATCTCAACACCAACTTTTAAAGCCTTGTTATCTTTAGTGATATAACTTCTTTTAGCTTTCTTAAAAGCTTGAAACTCTGTATCAATCGCTTTCTCTAAAATCGGTTTAGCATACTCAATCTTAAATCTTGTATCGGCACTTGATACAGTTAGAAAATGTGATAAAAACATATTCTCAAACTTTAACAAACTATGTCTTTTACTCCAACCACCATAACCCAACTCTTTAACCTCACGATTAAAACCATTGATAGCAGTCTTAAAGCTTTCATAAGTCATTACTACTTTTTGTGTTTTGAATGTAGGATTATTCCCTTTGATTAAGCCAACTGTAATAATTAACTCGCCCTCTCTATTCGCAATAACAAAGGCTACTTTTAAGTTGTAATTAAGAGTGTAATAAAAAATCGTTTGAAACTCATTGTTATCATAGATACCCATTGAATTAACTTCGTGTCTGTAACTATCAGTATGTCGTTTGTATTCACTTATAGAGTGGTGAACTTCTCTGTTAATTTGATTTCGTTGTGTAGTATCTGTTTTGAATGTTCTTACAGCATTTGTAAAGTTTTGGAACTGTTGTTTAAATCTATCTAAGTTCATAATATCTACCTTTTGTTTTTATATGAATAGATTATAGCACATAAAGTGCTATTGACCTAATTTATTTGTAACTTATTGTTATTCTTTTAGGGTGCTTATCAGAAATATCATAGTTGTAAAGACTATCGTCACCTACATACTCAATAAGTTCTTCAATCACTTTTTTCACTTGACATTTTTTCTGAACTGTAAGAGTAGCTTTACCCTCAACACATACCACTTTTTTTAAGTATTTTTCAACTTCTAGGAACTCTGGTCCGATTACTAATATTCTCATAATTTCTTTCCTTTTGTTTTTTCTTACTACAATTATAGCACATTAAGTGCTATAAACCTAATTAGTGAATTATCTTTCCACTTTCGGAATAAAGATAACCATTAACGAAAACCGAATTATTTGGAAGCTCTCTAATGTTAGCACCCCAATACTCTAAAATCTCGTCAATCGTTTTATCTTCGCCGTCTGTAACCGATACATACATATCGTCAGCGTCGTATTTAACATTCAGTTGGTCAGCAATAATCTCTTTTGCTTTTGCTTCACTTTGTGCTACCACAACATAACTATCTCTGTTAATATCTACTTCAATATAGTGTAACATAATATCTACCTTTTGTTTTTCTTACTCTAATTATAGCGAATAAATCGCTATAAACCTAATCGGCTTGAAGTTCCACGTCCATAGGCGCAAGTTCAGCTAATTTTAAACCAAATGTATAAGCACTATCGTAATCTTGGAACTCGCAATCTTCGCCATCCCATTCTTCGCCAACAGTTTGAACCTTAACGAATATATCCCAACTCGTAGCGGGTAAATCAACACTTTCAGCATTACACATACCATTACTATCTTCGGGGTCTTGAACCATACCTATAAGCTCAATCTCTAATGCTTTTGGTGCTATGTCAATTAATCTCTGTTCTTGCTTGTTCATAATGTTTCCTTTTTATTTGTTATTCTGTATTATAGCATAAGACAGGCTATAAACCTAATCTTCTTCAATCTTGTTAAGACAAATCTCAATAACTTGTGGACTATCTTCCCCACCATAAAACTGTAAATCGCCCTCATACTCAACTCCCTCAACAGTAAAAATTACCTTGGTATTGTATTCAAGTCCGTTCATAGCGTCGATTAAATCTTCCTTATCTTCAATTACCATTTCTTCCCCTTTTTGTTCATAGCCAATATAAGATTATGATTTTTGCCACTTCTTCCACTTGGTGGAGTTTGTTCGGCATAATCTTCGTCTTCAATGATATTGTAATCATAATCGTGTTTTCCACACGAAATAGCATATCTATCAACTATCGTATAAGGCTCAACTATTTGACACCTCGCGGCTTCAATAGCAGCTTCAAGCCCAACACAACAAGCACCGATAATAGCAACTTTCATTATAAACCCTTAACCGAAATATAATCATTTTCCCAAAAGTATAACTTACCCATAGGAGAAGAAAAAACAGTAGCTACATTAAATGTAAATGCCGTAGTAGTTGTTTTATCAGTAAATTTCTTTAATGATTTAGTAGTGTTAGCTAAAACACCTTTGTTAAATAAATCATTGAAAGCTTGGTTATCAAACTTGAACTTCATTACTCCATTTTCGTCTCTAAGTTCTACTTCTATATTCTCATTCATAATATCTACCTTTTATTTTCTTTAGTGTAGTATATCATAACCTCGGCTATAAACCTAATCCATAAGAAAAATACACCAAATAATTGAAGAGGTCATAAGAGTTTCATATCTGCTCTGTGAGCCATTAAGTTGGTTTACCTTATAAAACTACCTCTAAGATCGTTGGGCAATAAAAAAAGGAGCTTTCGCCCCTTGTGGCTACCAACTCGCTTGGTAGTAAATATCTCCAACCTTAGCTTCAACCAAAGGTTTTAACATTTCAATCGTTTCTTCAATATCTTGAAAATACCATTCATCGTAACCCTCGCCACCAAAGAAATAACCACCAACACTCGGCATAATATCCTCTGCTTTGTCTTTGAACTCTAAGACTTCCTCGCACTCTGCTAAAAGCTTTTTGAGTTGTTCTTCAGTAACATAACTCTCTTGACATTCGTCACGACCACCTTGAACATTTTCCACAAACCAGTTATGAATTTGGTTAGCTTTTCTCCAATAACCAACTCTTTCGATAATCTCTGAAACCTTACCAAAATCAATATCTAATGGTTCGCCATCAACTGTAATCTCAATCTTACCCTTTACATTGTTATGCTCGTAGTAAGAACCTACATAATTTTTCTTTGTTAAATACATATCTAAGCCCATAATAATTCCTTTTGTTTTGTTATTCTATATTATAGCGAATAAATCGCTATAAACCTAATTTGCTTTGTGGATAGAAATAGTGATTTGTTTTTGTGCCAAATCATTTTTAAGTTTAAGTAGTAAATACTTAACAGCTTGTTTGAAAGTTTTAACCACTTTTGATATTTCTTTATGCTCTGTATCAGTTAATTCTAATTCGTGAGTTTCAATCCAAATCTCAATATCAACAAAAAATGGACAGTCTTTTTCAGGTGTATAATCGAATAAATCAAACACACCGTCTCTCGTATAACCTTGTATCATAAGAGGTTGTTTTGAAGCAATATCAATTTCAATTTTAAGTGCTTCTAAAGACTTATCAAACTCGTTCAAAATATCACTCGCAAAGTATGCTTGTCCGTGAGTTACAACACCCTCTGTTATCAAAGAGAAGCCATCGGGGTTAATGTGCCATTCTTCGTTCTCAGCACCCTCTCCTACTCCATACATATTTTCTCCGAAAATCGTTGGATTACCACTTGTATTATACTTGCTCATAATGTCTACCTTTTTATTTTGTTGTAAGTAATTATAGCACATTAAGTGCTATAAACCTAATTTTCTACGAAAAATCTTCGTGTAGATAATACCGATAACAAATCTTTTTTAGAGTATTTGTAGTCTTGGAAGTAAAAGTTTGCTCTAGCACCACTCATGGCTCTATTTTCAACTTCGTTTTTTTGAACCTCTGTTTTAAACTCGTGGTCGCAATTTACAGAATAAACATAAACCGAACCACCACTTTTAATATTTGCTAAAATATCTTCACTATCAATCTCTTTATGATTTTTTTCAAGTTCAGTATAAGCTGTTTCAAGTGCTTCAAGTTCTTGTGCTTGTCTATAAGTATCTCTTATAGTTGATAAAACTCTATCAAGTTTTGAGATTACAATTCTCTGTGCTTCAATTTTATCAGTATCTTTTTGAAGTAAAGAAACAATATCAAACATATCTTTTGTAGCTTTCAATCTATCATTTACCGAACTACCTTTAAATCCACCACTACCATGCGAAAAATCAAAATCTTTACCTTTAACAGTAACAGTTAAAAAGTTAGTCCAATTAAACACTTTATGTTCAATACTAATACCTACACTATCCCAACTTGTATTCGCTATAATAGAATAATCTTCATATCCTTTATACTGAACCATAGCTTGTAATACATCTATTTCAACTTTGACTTTATCATAAGCTGAATGTGTTTCTACTTTTAAATCCTCAATCGGTTTCATAATATTTCCTTTTGTTTTGTTATCATTAGTATAGCACAAAAAGTACTATAAACCTAATTTATTTTTTATTCTTTTTGTATTCGTTGAGGTGGAACTCGACACCACTAATACCCATTACATTGACAAAGCAGTTTTGAAGCTTAATACAGCCCTCTTTGTTAATCACTCTCGATAAACTTACTTTCTTAATATCTGTATAGTAAATACCATAACGTGTAACGGCAGTCATAAGCAATTTATTCTTACTCATACCCTCTGCTATGTATCGTGTTGAGCCTAATTCAAAACCCTCGTCTTCAAAATTGTAAGTCATAATATTTCCTTTTATTTCAACCATTATACCACACTTTTGCTTATAAACCTAATTATCAGAAAAATACACCAAGAAATTGAAGAGGGCGTATAAGGCTCATATCTGCTCTGTGAGCCATCGGAAATGTTTACCTTATAAAACTACCTTGGAGATCATTTGGCAATAAAAAAAGGTGTGGAATAGGGAATAAGCCCCTATTCCTAAGAGATTAAACTAATCTCTTATTAACGATTTCAAACTGAACATAACCATCTTTTTCCATAGCTTTAGCTACTTGTAAAGTTTGGCTTTCAGTTCCATTGAACGGAATGTTAAAAGTAAATGTATCTACTCTCGCATTGTCTGAAACAATTTTAGTAGCTTTCACTAAAACCTTTTTCTTACAATCTTTCACTATATCAGCATTTCTAATCATAGTTTCTAAAACCATATCATAAGAATAACTCATATTTTCAATACCTAAGCTTTTGCTTGTGTATTTTGGTGCTTTAGCCATAATGCCTTGAATAGCTTTGTTAAAAGGTTCAACTTTTACAGTAGCCGATTTATCTTGAATATCAAAACCACCACCCCAACTATCGTCAATACAGTAACCAACGATTTTAGAACCGATTTTAAGGTTACAATCCATAGCATCGGCATCATGCCCTCTATGATACTTAACTGAACTCACACTAAGGTTTGCTTCGTTACACATACCTAAAACTTGTCTATCTAGTTTATCTTCAAAAGATACTTCTTTAATCTGTGCCATTTGGACTTCCTTTTAATTTGTTTGTAAAGATATTATACCACATAAAGTGATATAAACCTAATCGTATTCCCAAGGACTTACTAAATCCAAGTTAATCGCATAACTACAACCCACAACCCATAGTAAATTACTTTCAGTATCAATAGCCGTTACTTCGTGAACAAAGCCATTTTCTTCAAACTCTTCGTATAAGTCGTTGTCGTCGTCATACTCGCCATCGTATTGTATTTTCTCTCCGACTGTAATCTGTGCCATAATTTCTTTCCTTTTGATTTGTTATAGTTTATTATAGCACATTAAGTGCTATAAACCTAATTCCCTATTCCATAAGTGCTAAATGAAGTTCCATATTTTGAACAGTCATAAACTTTACTACCATTAATAGTAAGGTTTCCTAATTCAATATATTCACTGTTAATCTCTTTTACTTCGTCAGCTATAAGCTTTGAAGTTTCGCTATCAACATTGCTACCAACTGTTACAACAGTAGGACAGTATCTATTAAACCCATAAGTGCCACCATGGATAGTATGCTCATTTCTAATCTCAATCTCGCCACTATACACATTCATATGACCATTTCCATTTGGACGACCAACTGTTTTTTCAGTAGCTTGTGCTTTGTATTTTTCAACAATCTCTGTTAAGTCTTGTTCGTATGTTTCCCAATTTAAGTTTCTCATAATATCTACCTTTTGTTTTTCTTACTCTAATTATAGCGAATAAATCGCTATAAACCTAATTATTCAATCCCTAATTCTTGTAGTTCGTCAAGTATCTCACATAACTCGTCGTCAGTTTTGTTTAATCTTGTTTTAGCCGATTTACAACCTTCCCAAGCAGTAACCCCACTTTCATAAGTTTTGAACTCTTCGTCAGTAAGGATATATTCCAACTGTTGAGGGTGTTCCCCTCTATGCTCACTATCAAGATAACCGAACATTTCAAGAAACTCATTTCTGCTATTATCAACTTCAACGATACAATAAGCATCACTTATAATACACTTGTAAGCAAAAAGTAATTCACTATCTGATAGAGTTTGTTTATCAGCTTGATACTCTACAACCGAACCATAAAACTTAAATGGAGTTGAAAATCTACCGAATAGAATATCGAATTGGAATGAAGTTCTACCCCAAGTATTAGCACCACCTCTACAAGTAGCAGTTAAACCTAATTTAGCGATATAATCTTTTTCTGTTGTTTGTGTTTTCGTTTCCATAATGTAACCCTTTTAATTTGTTTGTAAAGAGATTATAACATATTATCCGATATAAACCTAATCAATAGAAAAATACACTAATAAATTGAAGAGGTCGTAATAAGCTCATATCTGCTCTGTGAGCCATGGGAGGTGTTTACCTTATAAAAGTAGCTGTGAGATCTTTAGGCATCAAAAAAAGGGATAGAAAAAGCTTCTATCCCTATTAATTAGTTACAAGTTTTGATTTGTTGAGTGCCGTTCTTTACTATCCAGTGAGGTGTGATAGCAACTGCTTTAATTTGAGAAAGCACAATGTATTCTAAGTTATCTTTACAAAGTAAAGAAACTGTATGATATCTGTTTCTAATAGTTACCTGCTCGTCTAAAGCTTGTATCTCCATAGTTGTTTTTTCTTTTGGTTTTGGTGGGTTTGATTGTAAATCGTCACAACCAACAAACACAACTACTACTGCCAATAAACCTAAACCTAATATGAACTTTCTCATAATTTCTTTCCTTTTGTTTTGTTATTCTATATTATAGCAAATAAATCGCTATAAACCTAATCATTTTCTACAAGTTCTCGCAACTGAAGAAACTGCCCCACCTAACATAACACCTAAAGCCCATGCCATTAACCATAGAAAACCAAAAATCATATACATTGGTGCTACACTTGGAACATTGAAAATATGAAGTGCAATAGCACCAAAAATTATTAACTTAAACATAATTAACCCCTAATATCTAATAATGAAGCTGTTTGATATTCAACACAACTTTTTTTAGTTGAAACTACTCTCTCGATAAGTAAGTTACTCATATTAGTTTCAAGCACATAAGCTTGTTTATAATTATCAGTTAAACTTTTTGCTTCAAGTAGTTCAGCTTTTAACCCTTTGATTTCAGCTCTTTGTTTTTCGTTACTTTGTTCGTAGCTGTATAAGGCATCGTCTTGCTCTTGGTAGTGTGATAAAGTTTTGATAGTATCACTTTGTTTCTTAACTACATTCATAAGAAACTCTGATTGATTTTCTTCAAGTATTGTATTTCGTGAAGTAAGTGTAGCAATTTGCTCTCTCATTTCGTTCATTTCTAAAGTGATTGCATCCAAATCTGAAACTAATACCTTTTTGTATTTACTATTAAACATTTTATCTACCTTTTGTTTTTTCTTATCACTATTATAGCATAAGTTTTCATATTAACCTAATTAGTAGCTAATATTTGTTCTAACATTTACAGTTGTAAGAGGACTTGAACTTTGTTTAGTGTATTGAACACCTTTGTAAGTGAAATAATTTGTATAGCCTGTAACTTCACTAATATTCTCATAAGTGTAAGAAGTTCTATATCTTGTTACATAGTGTGAATTATCACAATATTTAGGCACTCTCTCATAGCTTCCTCTTCTCGTTTGGTTAGCTACTGTTCCACCTAAAAGAACACCACCAACAGTTGCTAAGTCTTTACCACGACCACCACCGACTTGATTTCCTAAGAAACCTCCCGCAATAGCACCGATAGCCGTATCCCAACCTAATGAACTTCTACTCTCTTCTTTGTAAGTATAGCCACATTGAGTTCGTGAAGATACTCTCTCTTGATAGCTTGTAGTGTGTGGGGTTCTAACCTTAATATTCTTGTAACTTGGAACACTTTTAGTTACTTGACAAACTGTATCAGCAAATGCCGATACCGATAAACCTAATGTTAATACTGCTAAAATAATCTTCTTCATAATGTCTTCCTTTTTTGTTATAGTGTATTATAGCATATGTTATGCTATAAACCTAATTATCTAACAATTACTTCTTTTAATGGAGTAACACTATCTTTTTTGTATTCATTACCTAAGTAAAAAAAGTAGTTTGTATATTTAGTAACTGTTGTAACCATATCATAAGTATAAGTTATTCTATGTTTAGTTTGTATTGAAGTTCCATTACAATACTTTGGAACTATTCTCATATTATTAGTATTTGGAACATCGATTAACGAAACCCCACATTGAACTTTTGTATCAACACTAATTTGGTATTCTGTAATATGTGGTGTTTTAACATTTACTGTTTTGTAAGTTGGAATACTTTTTGTAACTATACAAGTTGTATCTGCGTGAATTGTTTGTGCCATTGCTAATAAAAGAGCAATAGTTCCTAAACTTATTTTAATCATAATCTTAAACATAATATCTACCTTTTCTTTTTGTTATAGTGTAGTATAGCATAATTTCCAATATAAACCTAATTATATTTTCAGTTGACTATAAATGTGTTCCATGTTTACATTAATTGTTTTTTCTTTACAAGTCAATACACACTTACCATAGTAGCTATGCTCTTTGATAACCCATTGATTTTTGTTTATGTCTTGGACTGTTTTATTGTTTATGCTCTTACCACCACGATTTTGTATTCTTCTAAACATTTCAATCGTAAATACTGCTTTAAAGTCTTGGTGTTGAAAAATAACATTTTGTGTTTTTCTATCTTGACTTACTTTAATCTTACTCATAATATCTACCTTTTCTTTTCTTGTAACAATTATAGCATAACTTCTGTTATCTACCTAATTATTTATAGAAATACACCAACTTTAATCACTATATTCTAAACGGCTCATATCTCCATTACACGGCGTTTATGCTTAATGCCTTATAAAACTACCTGAGAACTTTTTCAGACATAAAAAAAGAGGGGATAAACCCTCTCTTGGTTACTCTTGGATACAGAACTGAAGCATATCAGCTTCAACACCATTTTCAGCCAACTTAGCAATAATTCTATCAAGGATTTCAATATCCTCTTCCACATATTCAGCATAAGTATCAAGGTCAATAATCGTAGTGTATTCAGCGATTACGGCAATATCAAGGTCATTGATAACATCCATTTCATTTGCCGTAGCACCGATTGTAACTAACTTTTTTTCTTCTAAGATATTCATAATCTTTCCTTTTTATTTGTTATTCTATATTATAGCGAATAAATCGCTATAAACCTAATCTTGTTTCTCTATCAATTTTGCCGTAGCATTTTTAGAGTAGTCAATCGCATGTTTAGCCATAGTAGCCGCCGCTTTAGTTTCAAACTCTAACTCACTAATATGAGTTGCACCAACACTTTCTCGTGTTATCTCTACAATGTATTTCATTTTCTCTACCTTTTTATTTGTTATTCTATATTATAGCGAATAAATCGCTATAAACCTAATCTTCGTCTTCGTCTGTATCTTCATAGCTAATTTCGTAACCCTCTGCTAAATTAAGCATTAATTCAGCCGGGTATGGTCTATCGCCATTCATACAATCTCTGTTTAAGTCCATTCGATTAATCACAACCTCAACATCATAAACATTATCGTTTAAATCACATACACCTATATCGAACTCGCTCTCGTCTGTCATATCGTCGTGGGCAGCTTGTAAATCTGCTATCAACTCACTTAATTCAATCTTTGTCATAATATCTACCTTTTATTTTTTGTTATGTTGTAGTATAGCGAATAACTCGCTATAAACCTAATTTACCAAGTATCACTTGCACTTTCATTTTGAAGTTCATAATCTTGTTCAAACTTTTGTTCAAACAGTGCTATCGCTTCTTCTTTGTTGTATTCCATATACTCGCACTCACATAATCTATTATTGATTATATCACTAATAATAAACCAATCTAATGCTTTTTGCTTGACTTTCATAATATCTACCTTTTGTTTTTGTTACTTTAATTATAGCGAATAAATCGCTATAAACCTAATTGTTAAGCAACTTCTTTTTCAAGGTCAGAAGGAATTATAGTGTCTAACTCGTCAACAACTATTTCGCCAATTTCACTTTCTTCAATATGCCCATTGTCATAAGTTCTAACATTAGTATAAACTTGCTCTACAACTAAACCATGAACTCCTAAAATTGTATGCCAACCACCTTGACTTGTTTCAGTCAAATTATCACAAATCATTTTCATAGTTAAGTTGTCAGTTACAATCTCATCATTCTTAAACTCAGCTTCAAAATCTGCTTCACCACCACCAAAAAACTCAACAGTAATCCAACCACACTCAAGAGTAAATCTATTTGTTGCTACACTCACATCAGTATATTTAATTACTGTATCTGTTGTTTCCGTTGTTCCTACTTTTGCTATATTCCCAATCATAATATGTTCCTTTTGTTTTCTTACCCATATTATAACAAATAAATCCATATAAACCTAATTTGTAAGAAAATACACCTATAAAATGAAGAGGTCATAATCGGCTCATATCTGCTCTGTGAGCCATGGTAGGTCTTTACCTTATAAAACTACCTTGTCGATCACTAAGCAATAAAAAAGGACAATCTAATGCCCATAATTGAACCCTATCATAAAAGTTCTTCCAAGATATTTTATCTCTTTTTCGTCGCAAAAACCACAACACCCAGTTGAGCGTCTTGCTTCGTATTCGGCTTTTTGTTCAGCATTTCCAACTTCATAGAAACGATAATTGTCTGCACAATCATAATTATATTCCTCTGTAATTTGGTCGATAATTCTCATAATTCTTCTACGAATATTTTTCTTTACGATTTTGAACGCCATAATTTCTACCTTTTGTTTTGTTATCATTAGTATAGCACATTAAGTGCTATAAACCTAATCAACCACTTTAAATGATTCCCAACCCTCGTGAGTGAAACCATACTCATTGCTTAATTCGTCTTCTAAAGCGTCAGCAATATCTTCGTTATCTGCATCGTTTTCAATCTCTACACATAATGTAACATCAGTCGGAATATCGGCAACATCGCCCATATCGTCTGCTTCCCATCTAACACCTTGAACTGCTATTTTAACTATCTTCATTATATCTACCTTTTGTTTTGTTATCATTAGTATAGCACATTAAGTGCTATAAACCTAATATGCCATACAACTTTTTGCTTCGTCGTAAGTATTCTCTAAGTGGTCGTCAACACCCATTTTATCACTAAATGGTATAGACACTCTCTCACTACCCCAATAACCCTCAACCTCGTTGTTTTGAGTGTTGATAAAGATATTCGGTCCGCCAAGGGCAACAGTAACAATCCCATTCTTATAATCAAGTGCTTGTGTAACTGTATATTCAATATCAAAGCAATCACTAAGATACTCTGAAGCTGTTACTTCGTCGCCTACTTCATAAGAAGTTCCGTTATCTTCGTCTTGATAATCT
>Ga0256844_10000732_pt1 | contig 12509 bp, 10 predicted proteins | sample MusselsmetaG_FD_189100 | JGI IMG/M metagenome (GOLD analysis project Ga0256844, IMG submission 189100) | Mussel associated microbial communities from hydrothermal vent at the East Pacific Rise, Pacific Ocean - Mussels | ecosystem: Host-associated > Mollusca > Shell > Unclassified ... | reverse complement strand
AGATAGTGATAATGATGGAGTTTTAGATAGTGTTGAGATTGGAGATATGAATAATCCAACAGATACAAATGGAAATGAATTGATTGATGCTTTAAACCCTGACATAGACGGAGATGGAATTTTAGATGGAGCAGATAGTAATGCGACCAATCCAAATGACCCAGTTATTGGAGGAAATTTAGATACAGATAGTGATGGAATCGTAGATGGAATAGACCCTGATGATGACAATGATGGGGTTTTAGATGGAGATGATGTAAATAGAACAAATCCTGATAGTGATGGGGATGGATTGGGTGATTTATTAGATAGTAATGATACTAATAGAGATACAGATGGTGATGGAGTTATTGATGGAGCAGACCTTAATCATATAAACCCTGACATAGACGGAGACGGAATTTTAGATGGAGCAGATAGCAATGCGACCAATCCAAATGACCCAGTTATTGGAGGAAATTTAGATACAGATAGTGATGGAATCGTAGATGGAATAGACCCTGATGATGACAATGATGGGGTTTTAGATGGAGATGATGTAAATAGAACAAATCCTGATAGTGATGGAGATGGATTGGGTGATTTATTAGATAGTAATGATACCAATAGAGATACAGATGGTGATGGTCTACTTGATGGAGCAGACCTTAATCATATCAATCCTGATATAGACGGAGACGGAATTTTAGATGGAGCAGATAGCAATGCGACCAATCCAAATGACCCAGTTATTGGAGGAGATTTAGATACAGATAGTGATGGAATCGTAGATGGAATAGACCCTGATGATGATAATGATGGGGTTTTAGATGGAGATGATATAAATAGAACAAATCCTGATAGTGATGGGGATGGATTGGGTGATTTATTAGATAGTAATGATACCAATAGAGATACAGATGGTGATGGTCTACTTGATGGAGTAGACTTTAATCATATCAATCCTGACATAGACGGAGATGGAATTTTAGATGGAGCAGATAGTAATCCAACCAATCCAAATGATCCAGTAGTAGGAGGAAATTTAGATACTGATAATGATGGAATCGTAGATGGAATAGACCCTGATGATGACAATGATGGGGTTTTAGATGGAGATGATGTAAATAGAACCAATCCTGATAGAGGTAATAGTAATGACCTTAATAATCAAGATACTACTAGATCGAATATTGCAAAGTTTGAAAATATAATAATAGAAGAAAGTACAATTATTACGAATAGTAGTGGAAGGGCATTAAGTTTTATTTCAGCTATTAATATCGAAGGTGATTTTATTGTACAGTATAAATTTAAAATAGACAGTAATGAGTATTCAGAACTTATAAATAAAAATACTCCTATTGAACTATCTTCGTTAGATGATGGTTCTCATACTATCTCTATAGTAGGATATAATGGGAAAAGTTTACAATTAGAAGCTGAAGCAACAACTTTAAGCTTTAATGTAGATAATACTCCTCCTGATAATATTGTTTTTTCAATAGTCTCAAATAGAGAGATAATATCTAATTCAACCATTAGAATAAATTCAAATAATAGTGATAGTATTTACTATACTATAGATGGTTCAATACCTGATAAGACAACAACTAAAGGTTCAACGATAGTAATTAATAGCTCTAGTAATGGAACATTTACACTAAAAGCTATTGCTTATGACAGCATAGGAAACAGAAGTAGTGTAGAAGAAGCCATTTATAGAGTTAATATTGACACATTAGTAGATAATAACTCAACTTCTTCTATTTCTCTACCATTTATAACAGATAGTGGAGGGAAGGAGTCTCTTAATATTAACTCTGATGTCAAAAATACTACACAAACAACCAATAGTGATGGAACAGTAACTGTGAAAGCAGAGACAGAAAATGTCAAAAGTGAGTTATTGGTAAATCGAGATGGAACATTAAATAGTACAACAACTATTGGTTCTGTTACATCAACTATCGAAGTTAATACTATTGGGGCAGATACTAAATTTAACTCTGATGGTTCAATGGTTATTTCGTCTACTATTTCAGATATTGAGGACTCTTCTATTAACTCAAATGTAGAGATTAAAGCAAATGGAGAGATGATTAATACTCTGAATATTACAGTAAAAGAGGGAACAAGTACACAATCAGTTATAAAAAGTGATATTGTAGGAACAGATATTGTGGTTGGAGATGATGGGTCTATGATGATGACCATTCCAACCATTACAACTGTTAAAAATCAGAGAGTAAACTTTGAGATGATACTTAATGCATCAGGAGAGATTGTTCCTTCTTTGTCTGTAGATGGCTTAGACGTAGCACTTCCTCAGTTTGAAGCAGGTTCTACTGTTTCTATTAAAAAAGAGTTAAATAGAGTTCTATTACAAATAGAAACTATCTTGACTCAAACTATAACATTTAACTAGGAGAATCAAATGAAAAATATACTATTTATCTCTATTATCACATTGCTATTTATAGGGTGTGGTAGTAGTGGGGGTGGAGATTTCACTCTTCCTGCTGATAATAACAGAACAAAGAGTGGGGACATTGTTCTAAAAAAAGGAGATTCTATTGTCTGTACCCAAGAAACTTCATTCTCCATAGAACCTACAGATAATCCCCTTGTTAGTTTCTCTAAAAATATAGGCAATGGAGAAGTGACAATTGTTTTAGATATAAAGAGTGGAGGCTTTGTTACTGTTGTTGGTTGTACAGAAAAATAAATTAGAGAAAATATTTTTGTTTTTAAATCTTCATTAAGTAGACACCCAAGCCAGTGCTTCTTTGGCTTGGGATGATTCAAAGTGTCTCTCTCCTATGCCTACAAGTTTGGCAAATTGGCTGTCTAAGGTGATAAGCCATTTCCAAACGATACTGTCGGTTACGATGGCAATTTTATCGAAGCGTTTCATGTTGCTTATAATCCATTTTATATCTTGAAATCCTGCTTTTGTACCCCATGAAGCGTTCTCTCCTAAAATGAGCATAACAGAGACTTTATCATGCTCTTCTAAGACTTTGTCAAATTTTTTTAACCATGACTTCTCCTCTTCAAGGGTTACTTTTCCTATCACTTCAAATGCTAAAACTGAACCTTGACTCTCTGCTAACTCTTTTATCATAATTTATCCTTTAATATTATAGTGACTGGTTGGTCATTTAAAGAATGATAGCACTTTTTTATGGTTAAAGTCAAGTGTTTTAAACTTTTTATGACCAATCGGTCACTATAATATGTTTTAAGGAGTTACCATGCCAAAGATTGTTGACAAAGAGAAGATGCGAGAGGGTATTTTAGAAGCTTTTTTAAATGCACTGCTCAAATATGGATTTCATAATACAACCATGATAAAGATTGCACAAGAAGCAGGGATTGCAAAGGGGACACTGTATCTCTATTTTGATTCTAAAGAGCGTTTGATTGGAGCTATAACGGAGCAACATTTCTCTAAAGTAAAAAAACGACTTATTGTAAAAGAAGATTTTTTTAGTTTAGATGAACTTTTAACTCATATAGAGACTTCTTTACTTATTAGTGAAGAGGAGACGGCTTTTATCCCTATTTTTTTTGAAGCTTTTGGCCCAAGTTTCTCATCGCCAGAGTTTGTTGATACCTATAAAGTTTTTTTTGATGAGATAGGAGTTTTTTATGCGAAAAATTTACAATTACTTGTAGATAATGGCTCTATAGAGAAAAACATAAATGTTGTGGCATTGGGTAGGGTTTTGGTTAGTATGTTAGATGGGATAGTTTTGCATAAAGGTTTTTTTAATCTCTCTAAAGTCTCTTACAATGAGATGCTTAAAGAGAGTTTAGGGCTGTTTCGACGAGGATTAGATGCAAAATAGAGGAGTTCTGCACACACTTTACACACATAAAACTCTATACTTCCTCATCAAACAAAATATAAGGAATTTAAAATGAGAAATTTTTTAACAATAGCGTCAATCTTAACAGTAGGTTTTTTCTTTACAGCGTGTGGAGGGAGTGACTCTTCTGCTTCAAAAGGTTTTACTAAAAGTGGTAAAGCAGGGAGTTTAGATGTGACTTATAGCTCTCCAAAACCTTTAGTGACAGGCAATAATAATATCTCTGTGAGAGTTATGGATCATGGTAAGGTTGTTAAAGGTGCGAAAGTAGAGTTTAAAACATTTATGCCAGAGATGCCAGGGATGCCTTATATGGAAGATATTCAAAGTTTAAAAGCCAATGGCGATATATATAATGGAAATATCAACTTCTCTATGAGTGGGACATGGCAGGTTAAAATTTTTGTGGAAAAAGATGGAAAGAAATATAAGCTCTCTTCTTCTGTAATACTTTAATCAAGCACTGTAGGTTCGATTTCATCGAACAAAATAAGAATGTGTTCGATGAAATCGAACCTACTAATGGAGTATATTATGAACCCTAAAACCATATTACTATCTTTTTTTATACCACTCTCTCTTCAATCTCAAACCCTTCAAGAGGTTATTGATTATAGTCAACACAACAACTATCAACTTCAAATTCTTCAAGAAGAGTCTGATATTATTGATCGTGAGGTTGATATAGTTGGGGTTTGGTCAGATCCTGTTTTAAAAGCGGGTATTAATGACATTCAAGCAGTGCATCCACTTAGCCGAAATGTGGAAGCGATGCAAAATCAGTTTATAAGCCTTTCTCAGGCAATTCCTCTTAACAACCGTTTAGAGATTGCTTCTGATGTGGAAAAAGAGAAACTTTTGGTAGTAGAACAGAAAAAAGAGCTTCTTAATGTTAACATTGCTTTTGGAGTGCGTAAGGCTTTTATCGAGGCACAGTTTGCTCAAAGCAGTCTCTCTATTTTAGACAATTATATCTCTTTCTTGAAAACACCCATGGATTTATTGGTTCACCTCTCTGCTGTTGAGAAAAACAGTGTAGAGAAGTACATTAAAACTCAACTGCTTCAAAAGTCGTATCAGTTTCAGCGTGAGGCTTGGTTACGGAATATAGAGGTAGCCAAAGAGCGTATTGAGCTGATTGGAAACATGAAGATAGACTATTTTTCAGATGAGGTTGTTTTGAAAAATTATCAATCTCGAACCGTTGAAGAGCTTTTGTCTCTTTTAGAGATGAACAGCCCCGAACTTCATATGAGAAACGCGTTAAAAAATGTAGCCAACCGAGGCATTGAACTGGCTCGTGCCAAAGAGCAGACGGATTTTACCGTTACTGGTGGATATTATCAACGTTTTGATAGAAATGATTATGTTTCTGTGGCAGTCTCTTTTCCCCTCTATATTCACAAAAAACAGTCCAATAAAACGGTTCAAGCGATGAAAAAATCGAACATTCAAAACATCACGTATGAGCAGACAAAAGTTCAGCTAGAGCAGGGGTTAAAGATAAGCTTTCATCAACTGCAATCTCTCTATGATGAGTTGGAAATTTTAGAGCAGAGCAGGGTTAAAATAGAGAGACTCATTGCTAATGCTCAATCTGAACTCTCTTTGGGTGGGTCGTTGGCTCACTATTATGAGCTTTTTACTAAGCGAGTTAATAATAAACTTTCCATCAATAAAAAACGTTTAGCTGTTGCTTTAAATGAAAATCAGATAGACCAACTATTAGGAGTTATTCAATGAAAAAAATATTAATTTTTTTACCTTTCTTAGTCTCTTTACATGCTGTAACTGTAGAACAACTTTTTAATGTTAAAACCATTGTGGTAAAGAGTGAAAAGACACAAACAAGTAAAAATTATAATGGTTATGTAAAAATAGCAGATGATAAAATATACACCATTGCTTTAACACAAGATGGGTTTATTAAAAATTTAACAGCTCCTAGCATTTACGATAAAGTACGTAAAGGTAAAAAGCTTTTTGATTTTTACAGTCCTGATATTTACAAGGCACAAATAGAGCTTTTGAGTGCTCAAAAGTTTAGTCCTACATTGGCTAAAAACTTGGAGACAAAGTTAAAACTTTATGATGTGACAACTCAAAATATTAGAATGATTAAGAGAAGAAATAGGGCTTCTAAGTATTTACCATTTTACTCTCCCTATTCAGGTATCGTAATAGAGAAAAAAGTGACTGAAGGCTCTGCTGTAAAGCGTGGAATGGTTGTTTATAAAGTTGCTGACTTGTCAAAAGTATGGGTAGAAGGAAAAGCCTATGAAGAAGATAGAGCCTTTATCCAGCAAGGTCAAAAGGTGGAAGTAACACTCAATGGAACAAAGAAAATACATCATGCAACCATAGATTTTATCTATCCTTTGGTTGACCCTGTTAATAAAACCATTGATTTTAGAATTACCCTTTCTAATAAAGATGGAAAAATTCAACCCAACTCTTATGCAAGTATTAAAAATATAAAACCTCCACAGAGTAAATTGGTTCTACCCAATACGGCTGTAGTCACCAAAGGAAGCAAACATTTGGTCTTTGTTCCTAGCGAATATGAGGGAGAATACAAAAGTAAGCTTATCGAAGCCAAACGAATTAGTGTCAATCAGTTTGAGATTATTTCAGGGTTAAAAGAGGGAGATAAAGTGGTTAACAACTCACTATTTTTACTTGATAGTGATGTTGTTATTAATGGAGAGGATTAGTTTCCTCTATGGGGATTAATTAAAAGTGTGAAATAAGACGTTTTTGGAGAAAATAACGAATTTTTTTTGCCAGTGGGGATGATGATTGAAGTAAAATAACTATGATCATTGTCGAAAGTGTTTTCATAAAAAAATATCCTTGTATCTGTTTTAATAATTATAACATAAAAAAATTAAAATAATATTTTTAATTAAATAAAATTTAAGTTTATAGAAATAAAACAGACATTCCAGAATAAAATCAGTTAAATCGCTTGTGCTTTACGAATAGCACCTAGGAGTTTTTCTTTGGTAACAGGTTTCACTAAAAAAGAACTCGCTCCCAACTTTAGAACCTCTTTGACCCTTAAATCATTAGAAGAGACTGCAATCACAGGAACTTTCTTTAAAGAGGGGTCTTTAATATAATGCTTTAAAAATTCAGCACCATCCATTCGGGGCATTTCAATATCAAGTAAGATGAGTTGAATGTCTGGATGTTTTTTAAAAACATTCAAAGCATCTCTCCCATCAACTGATTCAAGAATATCTATCTTATAGAGCTCTTTTTTTAGTAAGGATACAAGAAGCATACGGTTAATATAGTCATCATCGACAATTAGAACTTTAAATGTCATTTTTTACCTTTTATATTTATTGATAAGATGTTCGATGTTTTCACGTTTAATGATGCCTACATGAACTTCTTTAATTAAATTACTATTGTAATAATCATTTGCAGGTTTATTGAGTGCAAGGATAATTACGTTCATGTTTGAGTGTTGTTTTTTTAAGATATTTTGGTTAAAAGACTCAAGATCTTTATCAATGAGTAACATATCATAAGTCTCGTTACCAATGAGTGCTTCTAAGTTTTCAATATAATCAATAACTTCAATTTCATATCCTAAATTTGTAATTACTTTAGAGAGAATTTGTGCCTCAAGAGGATTCTTTTTTGCAATAAGTATCTTTTTCTTCACTGCAACAGGCTCTTCTTCCTCAAGCATTAAAAGTGTATCTGTTTGCGTCAATTTTTGAATGGGTTTTATTGTTTCCTCTTCATCTTCGTCCATAAGTAAGGTAATTCCATTACTTTGAAGCTCTTCTATAATTTGTACTTTAGGAGTTTCTAGTGTTTTTTCTGAATTTATTTCCGAGAAAGCCTCTTCTTGTGGCTTTAAAAATTTCTTTAGTATGAATAGTAATTCATTGGTTTCTATTGGTTTAGGAATATATTCATCTAATCCTTCATTTATGAAACGTTCACGGTCACCATTGAGTGCATTTGCAGTTAACGCTACAATGGGTACATGGTTAAGCTCTTCTTCTATTTCATAGTTGATAATCTCATGCGTTGCTTCAACACCATCCATAACAGGCATTTGTATGTCCATGAAAATTAAATCATATGCTTCACTTTTACGTTTCTCAAATGCTTCAAGACCATTGTTCGCCAACTCTACCTCTACTCCATATCGGAGTAAAATTTGTCGAATAAGTTTTTGGTTAATAAAATTGTCTTCTGCAACTAAAATTTTACCTTGGAATTGAATGTCTTTATACGGGAAATTTGCTCTATCTGTATTTTCGATGTTGGTCTCTTCTTCAGGTCGAATGGCGGTTAATCCTTGAACGACCTTAGTTGGAGTAAGTGGTTTATAGAGTATTTTAGCTGCGTGAATGCCTAAAGATTCAAGTTTTTCACGATTAGAGAAGCTTGAAAGTAGAATGATTTTATTGGATTTAAGCTTATTAATATTTCGTAATAAGTTGTCATCACTCTCATCAATATCTATCCATATACTTTCAACCTCTCTATTTTCGCTACACTGTTTCAAGTCAGAAGGTTTTTTAAACGTGCTGTATTCAATATCGTAATGTTTAAGATATTTTGAAAGATAAATGTCTTGTTGTACAGGAGGCTCATAATTAAATTTACAAATATGTATCTCTTCAAAATCAGGTATTGCTCCTAAATCTGTACTTTCAAGAACTTCTTCAAATATGATATTGAAATAAAAGCGTGTTCCTTTCTCTTTTTGACTCTCAAGCTCTAGTTTCGAATTCATAAGTTCTAAAAATTTGGTAGAGATGGTCAGACCTAGACCTGTACCTCCATACTTTCTTGTAATGGAAACATCTGCTTGAGTAAAGGCATTAAAGACATTAAGTTGTTGTTCTTTTGTCATTCCTACACCATTGTCTTGAATAGAAAAAGAGATTTCAGTTTGATTTTCAGCAGAAGAGACTTGTTTAATCTCTACATCAATTTTCCCACCCAAGTCGGTAAATTTAATGGCATTACTTAAAAGGTTAATAATAACTTCTTTTATTTTAACAGAATCCCCTAAAACTTTTTTATTGATATTTGGGTCTAAAAAGAAATTGAGTTCAATATTTTTTTCTGAAGCCCGTACACCATAAGTTTCAACAGCATTTTCAAACTCGACAATGGGATCAAAAATAATCATATCCAGCTCTGTTTTGTTGCTTTCAATTTTTGAAAGATCCAAAATATTGTTAATAATACTAAGAAGATTTTCTGAACTTTTTTCAATAATACTGGTAAACTCTTTTTGCTCACTGTTCATATCAGTACTTTTAAGTAGTTCTGTAAAACCTACAATTCCATTGAGTGGTGTTCGAATTTCATGTGACATGTTGGCTAAAAATAGAGATTTTGACTCATTTGCCTCTAATGCTTCTATTTTGTCAGATTTAGCATTTTCAATGAGTAGTTCAATAAATTTATAGGCATCTTTCATCCCTTTGTTGCTGTTGAGATTAATGTCTTTAATTGCTGAAATACTTGCACCATCAAAGGTATGGTCTGCTTCTTGTACAGCATTATTTAAAATTTCTTCCAAGTCTTTCATATTACTATGAAGCTCTTTACGTGTAATTATTCCAATAATAGTTAAAATAATACTAAGCAGTGTCACGAAAACAGCCAAAGCAAAAATAATATATTGTTGTTTTGTATAGGCTTCAATTTTTTGATGTAGTGCCAGTGTAATTTTCTTTTCAATGTAATAGAGATGGCTGAGTTTTTTATTGTTGAGTTCAAACCACTCTTTTGCATTAATGCTAAAGGCAACATCTGTAAAGTGTTTTTGAAGTTTAACATACTCCTTTTCAACATTTAGAGTACTATTTTTTGTCTCAATTTTATTAAGATAAATTTCTATATCTTCTCTTAATTGATTGTCTTGTATTGAGCTGGTATGAAAGCTCTCTAGCTGGTTTTTATTCTGATTTAAAAAAGAGAGTTCATTGCTGTTGAGTGCCTTTTTTGCATCTATAAAGTAACCTAAATAGTCTCGTTGAATTGAGTTGTGTTGAATCTCTTTTGAGAGCTGAATGAGTGCTTCTCTTAAAGATTCAATTTCTGAATTAAGATAAAGATTACGTGAGTCTATTTGTTTATTAATAAGGGGGTTAATAATGGTATCTGTGTATCCATCATGAAACATCACTTCAAAATTTGTTTTGTTCTCTTGTATCTCTTGACGAAGATTGAGTGCTTTATTTAAAATTGTACCGATTTCACTATTGAGAGTAGAGTTTTGGGACTCCTTGATAAGAAGTGTAGTTTTGGATATTTGTTCTTCTAATAACACTTTATTACGGTTGTTTGCTAAATTCATTGCCCAAAATGCACGTTCCTTAGAGAACTCTTTTGTTAGTGTTGAGATATGTTGATTATTTTGCAAGAGGATAGCAATCGTTTTACTCTTGTGGGATTGAATATAGGATGTATAGATAAAATAACTTGCTATTAAAAAGAGTAATACAAGTGGGAGAGTACTAATAAGTTTGATTCTATTATAAAGTTGCACAAAAAATCCTTTTAGGCTCTATTAAGTTTGGTCATGTAGTCTTCTAGTGAGAGAAAGTGACCCCAATATTTTATAAAAAGTCCTTCTAACTTATTATGTTCCGTACAAAACTGTATCTCTTCTAAAATATCTGCTAATTCATTAATTCGTAAGTTACTTGCTGCCCCTTTTAGTTTGTGACCAAGTTCATGAATATTGTCCATATCTTTTTGATAGTAAGAGGTTAGTAGGTGGTCTTTATCTTGACGTGCTTGTTCTATAAAGTCATCAACAAATTCTTCAATAAGTACTACAGGTAAATTTAACTCATCAGCAGCTGTTTGAGGGCTATAGGAGATAGGCAAAGCAGAGACATTTTCAAGAACAATCTCATGAATATCATTTTTAGGTTTTATTGCAGGTGTAACCATAGGTGTTGTGGTTTCTTTTAAAAACTCTTCAAACTCTTCATCTTTAATCTCTTGCCCATTTTTAGTATTGGTTTCAAAATCATCTGTTTGAGTTGGAATATTTTTTAGTAGGTCAGTAAACCTTGCATTTAAAATTTCCTCTTTATTTTCATTTTCAGCTTTATCTTCTTCAAATAACTCCTCCTCTGCATAATCAGGTTTCTCTAAAGTGAGCAGTGCTAATTTTGTATAGTATTGGTCAATAAGAGGCATACGTTCACGGTGTGAAAGCTTTTGAATTTTGAGTAGTAAAATATTGATATGTGGTATTTTTAGTGTTAAAGCAAGATTTGATAAATTTTTAATGACTTTGTCATTTCCCTCTAAAAGACGTTTCTCATCAATAATTGACTGATCAATAAAGCTATCAAGATAGAGTTTATAATCTTCAATACTTAACCCAATCTCTTCAGAAATTTTATTAACATCTAAATAGATAGTTTTATAATTTGTTTTAAGTTTTTTATTGCCGATTGCCTCTTCAGTAGAGATATTTTTTAACTCTATTAGATAGAAATCACCCATATTACTATGAACTTTACTTTGAATAAAGTCAGAATTTATGGTTTGATTCTCTTGTGAAATTAATATTTTATTGTTTTTTAAATTAAATTTTTCAATTAATTTTTCTTCTACAAGTTCATTGAAAGTTGTATAGCCTAAAAGTTTAATAAAAGCATCATCTGCCATTATTAGTTGTTTATTATCATTATATCCGTAATACATTTTTACCTCACTCAGTTTATATTAATATTGAGCATATCGCTCAATTTCTTCTTCCATATTTAGTCTTGATGTTGGTTTGTGAACGACAATGAATCCAGATACATTTTCTTCATTATCATATTTTATAGTACAGTGAATATCAGACCAGAAGTACATTCCATCACGACGCATATTTTTTAGGGTACTAAACCACTGCTTCAGTTGTTTTTGGGTTGACCAAAGATTATGATAAACTATATCTGGAACATCAGGATGTTTAAAAATAGTGTGACTCTTCCCTATAAGTTCTTTTTTTCTAAACCCTGTAACCTCACAAAAATTTTGGTTGGCATAAGTAATAATACCTTTTAAATTAATTTCATATATTAGATTTTTTGTGAACGTATATTCAACATTTAATGCGACTGGTCGATGCACATGATTCCTTTGTATGGGTTACTAACCTAAAGACAACTTTATTATAAAAATCCTAAGAATTATATTAATATAATCTTATTTATTTAAATTAAAATATTATTAGAAGTTTTAAATTACAATAAATAATAACATATGTTCTGTTGTACAGATAAAATATTATTATTTAACAGTTTATGTTTTTAGTATTTTAGCAATTTTTTCACTACTCGCTACTGAAATTTCAAAATATGTGGCTTCTTCAATGGCTTTAAACGTGCCAAAATAGTTCAATAGCTTCTTTACCGTGGCTGTACCAATACCTTTTTTTTGTAAAAGAGAGTTTTGAGTGTCCTCTTTTCTTTTTTTATTTTGATGGTAAGTAATGGCAAAACGGTGTGCTTCATCACGTTGTCTTTGTACCCATTGTAGGCGTTTATCGGTTGTTTGCAGTTCAAATATAGACTCTTGGGTATAGATAATATCTTTCGCAGACCCTTTTGCTCTATGGGCTTTAGCATCCAACTTCTCTTTCGCAATGGCAATAACATT
>Ga0256844_10000731_pt1 | contig 12516 bp, 20 predicted proteins | sample MusselsmetaG_FD_189100 | JGI IMG/M metagenome (GOLD analysis project Ga0256844, IMG submission 189100) | Mussel associated microbial communities from hydrothermal vent at the East Pacific Rise, Pacific Ocean - Mussels | ecosystem: Host-associated > Mollusca > Shell > Unclassified ... | reverse complement strand
TGATTCTGTAATCATATTTGTCCTTTATTGTATTTGACTTTTCATTTTACAAAAAATATTTAACTTTTTTATGTTTTTACATTAAAATAATAAATTTCCATCATCAGAAGAATCTTCTTCAATAGTATTTTGTTCCATCTCTTTTTTTAAGCCCTCTGTAATCCAATCAATCTTGTTTCTTTTTTCAGACCAAAATAATCTATCTTCACCATCATATATATCTGTTACCAATGGTCTTGAATAATTGATACTATTATTAACCTTTATGTTAGACTCTTTATCATTCTTCTTTCTAAATACTATAAGGAACTCATTAACCTTCAAACAATTCAAATTGGTTATCGCTTGGTTGTATAGTGGATGTCTTTTTACTGGTGAGAGTTCTAATACTATTTCGTCTACTAAATCAACACCCATATCTTGAATGAAATGAACCCACTCATCTTTAAGGTTTAAATACTCACCTTTTCTTCTAAAATTAGCAATCTTCACAGCGATAAAACCACCAGCTTTCAATTTGTTTATGGACTTCTGAATTATCCTTTTAAACATAGCATCAAACTTTGATTTGTCAGATAAATCAGATAGTTGTGTTCCATTCACAGGAGCTTCATACTTTTCAAGATTCCAAAATGGTGGATCAGTTATCACACAATCAATAGAATCATCTTCAATATACTTGTCCATGAACTCACTACTATCATTAATAAGTTCTATCTTATTTGTTCTATTAAATTGTTTCTTTAACTTTACCAAATGGTCTTCTTGGATTTTAAACCTTTTATCTGTAATCTCAAATCCAACAAAGTTTCTATTTAATAAGAATGGAACAAAGGAAGATGAATGTCCAGCAAATGGGTCAAGTATCGTATCGTTTTCTGCAGACCAAAACTCGACTATCCTTTTGTGATACTCTTTGTTCCAACCAGATAGATAACCACTAGTACCAGCTTTAATCCAATCTTCTTTACCTTTTGATAACTGCTCTTCCTTATATACTGTGTCACAAATATCTTCAATTATATTATTTCTTTTATAATCCCATATTGATTTTGGTTCAAATGATAATTCGTAGTTACCTTGTTTACCCAATCGTTTTGCATAAGGTAGATTTTCTTCCATATTATATCCTCGGTTCATTTTGGTATTAATTATACATTTAATTATAAGTTCTGATAAGAACAAGGGCTATGCCCTCTCTTGTCTCGGAGAGTGTCCTCGGACATAATTCACTCTTCTTTAAGATTCTTTATTCTATTCTTTAGAGATTTATGACAAGAGAAACAACCATATTAATAATAGGTTATAATCCAATGAAAATAAAAACTTTACATTCTACTCTTACCTCCCTTCACATTCTACTCTTACCTAATGTCAAAAACTTCACATTCTACTCTTACCTTCACATTCTACTCTTACTATAAAACTTTATACTCTATGTTATAGAATGTAAAGAAATAATCATATATTAAATGTATAATAAAATAAATAATCTTGGTAAGAGTAGAATATCAAGAAAAGGATAATAATGAGAAAAGATATTTTTGAAGTTCACAAACCGAGTGCTTTAATTAGTGCAGAGTATAAGACACCTATTATACAGAGGGGTAGAATTAAAGGTTGGGAACACTACACCTTATCACCGATACAACATGATGCTATGAATTATATGTGTTATCTTGCGAGAGAACAAATACATAAGAGAGTTAAAGTAGCCGAAACAATTGAAGCTTTTTCTTGTGAAGATGAATTATTTGAGTTCCTTGAGGTTCAACATTTTGAGATTAATCTTAAAGAGTTATCAAACTTCACAGATAAGTACAAGCATAAACAGGATAAAAATGAACTCTCAGCAATTTTAGATGCTCTGTGTGCAGTCCAAGTAAAAGTAGGTATATTCAAACAAGATGCTACTCTTGGAGAAATACATGCAGTGAAAACAATGTCCTTACTTAGAAATTATACACGAGTAACAAATAGCACCATTGCAGACTTTCAGTTGGAACCAGAAATATTATTAGGTTGGATTCATAAGACTAAACCGTTTGCTAAACTGTATCTAAAAATACAGACAAAACTTAAGCTTACTTACTCAAAAATATTATATGAGAACTGTAAAGATTATGAACGGTTGAATAAACCACTAACTAAATCTTTTGAAGATTGGGTTAGAGTTCTTGGTATAAACAAAACAAAGTCGAATACTGGAACTCCAAGTCAACTAAAAGCAGCATACCTTAACAAGGCTATCAAAGAAATTAATGAACATACGGATATTTTTATTGATGCTATCAATGGTAAAAAGGAAAAAGGAAAGACGATAATGACTGTTGAGTTCCATACTCAAAAATGTGATTTGATTGAAGATGATGATTCAAACTTATCAATAGACGAACAAATAATGAAATCGAAAAAAATGTCTATTGCTCATGAACGATTAATCAAATCTAAACAATATCAAACGATTAAAAATGAAGAAGCTTGGTTGAAGAAGACCGTTGAATCAATATCTGATGATTTTGTCAAACAGTTGGACTTGATAGAAGAAGCGAAATTAGTATTAGATACTTTTGATATTAAGCCATTTATGGATAAACTAACTGAGAAGTATAGTGATTTTATTGGTATTAAAGATTATAAACTCATATACTTATTTGACGAAGCAAAGGGCGATATAACAAAAAATGCCCTTGAAACATATACTATATTAGAGTCTCTTGCAGATAAAATAATCTAAATATCTTTATATTTTATCTCAGCAATTAGTTCGGAAAAATCATCTAAGAACTTTCTAAAGACTTTAAGTTTTTTAAGTTTCTTGAATGATTTTTTGTCATTCCCAAGATAAAACATCATATCAATCTTCGTAGAATACGGTAGTGTTTTGGCATATTCTACTAAATCTCCAATCATTTTTTCATCGTCTTTAAAACAATCAAATAATATTGCTAAATCGTCTGTTAATAACAATGTTGTATCTACTGTATAATCACCTACTGTAATCTGTAATGACTGTGGAATATGCTTGTTGTGTGCTTCTTTTAATAGTTCTTCAAATGGGTTCATTAATCTTCCTGTGTTATAATATATTGAACTGATAATTAATAGTATTTATTAAATTATTATCGACAAATGTAATGTATTGTTCCGGGTATTGGTTAAATAGATCTTCTAACTCTTTATAGAACATCTTCTGAGTTGCATTTTCAAAGTACGGACCAGATATGGTAATATCGACCATACATTTAATAATTAGATAATCCTTGTTGTCAAAAATATCAGATAAAAAATGCTCATGCTTTTCAAATAATGTTCCAGCTTTTAGTTCTGGTTTAGATGACCCCATCCAACCATTGTGAACAGCTTCAAATATTTGAAAAGAATACATAGCTTTATCAACTGACAACAATTGTATTTTATAAAATCTACCGTCTGGTCGTGAATAGTAATAATAATCTTTATTGTATTCCAAATCAACCCCTAATTTATAAATTAATAGATTATACTACATAAATACTTAAAAAGATATAAAGGTAATATAATGAAACTAACAGATTTATTGAATGAAGTGAGAATTTACCGTAACAATTTTGTGAAAGTTATGATGGTGCAAACTGCTATTGATAAACTATACCCAGCTAATGAAACAAGTGAAAGACCGACTATTAAAAATGATAGTGAGGGAATATATATCACATTGGATAATATTCAAATGTTGAAGTTTGTAAAGAATGGTATGGATAGTTTTCTATTAGTAGATGACAAATACACTGATGATTATAAGAATATAAAGAAATATTATATCGAATATAATAAAACAATAGAAGCTCCAAAAGAAACTCCTACAGAAGATAAAAAAGAAGCTTAATTTAAGGCTTCTAAATCTTCAATTGATTTACCCCAATTAATTCTCGCATGTTCTGGCCATTTCTTAAGTTTAGATACTGCTAAACCTTGAGCCCAATGAAAGTTCTTCTCATTGTATCTTTTGTTTGTTGACATTGCTTCAAATGCAACAGCAACCAATTCCATATCAATAGCACGATTTGTTTCGTTTTGTAATGCTTCTTGCATACCATTAGTACAAGCCATAATAGCTTTGTTTAATAATTCTGGGTTATGTTTTATCACAAAAGCAATATTCCCCAAGAACTTAATTTCTTCTTCAAATGTCATAGTTATCCTTTAATAAGTATCGTATTATAGTATAGAAATACTTAAAACTATATTAACATCTCCGGATGTTCCTTAAAGTTTAATATCATATTCAACCTTCTAAGTAATAACATAAACATTTTATCATCAAACATATTTGAATTAGAACCCATTAATAACTTTATTAGAAGAACACAATCGGTTTTTTCCATAGTATTAAAGTTTCTTGGTCTATATGTTTTGTTGACTAAATCTATTTCTTCTTGGTTTAAGGGTTCTAAATCTAAATCTAATATTGAAGTTAAACCCATAATTCTGGGTTTTCATTCATAAATTGTTTGACAATGTACTTTGGCACAAGGTAATAACCCTGAGCACTTATTTTCGCTTTACTGAGTTGTATGTATGGGTCTTTCATCATTAAGACAGATTTTTTATCTTCAAAATAAATCTTTCCATCGGCTACTTTCTTAACCTTAAATATTGTATCTTTGGTTACTGAATACAGATACTGACCTTTACTAACATAACTTTCACTAATATCTAAGAAATTATTCATATCCATTTCTCCGGGTTTTTAGTTTTTGATTTATCGACTAAATCTTTGAAGTAACTATCCATCTTTACATTGATTCTTAATGCTTCACCAACACTGTATTTAAGGAACTCATCTTCATCTTCAAATACTTCATTGTGTATCGACCATTCGTCTGCACTACTATCTGTATCTTCTATTGGACAATGAAAATAAAACCTTTTACCATCATCCAATCTAACGGTGGTATGTGTATGCACCATAGGTTGTAACGAATTAAAATATTCCTTATTGAATATTGAAAAATATCCACTCTGTATTAAGTATATTTTGTTTATTTCTAACTCAACCATTAAAGCCAAGCCTCTGGATAAACATCTATTGGTTTCATTTTATACAGTCCATTTAATACTCTTTTAGCATCTTTCTTCATCTTATCAATCCCTGCTCGATTATCTGATACATTCGTTAATTTCATAACAAAATTCCTTACAAAACAAAATCCAAATCTTGAAGCCATTTCTTCCGAAGAAATCATTTCATTACCCAAACAATCTATCAATTTCATTTTCTTAATTTCAAGTTCTATATCGTCATCTGGTTTGTTTATATTCATAAATTGTCCTATTTTCTCAATCGTAAAATATTATCACACAACACCTTAATATTAAATTAAAGCTTCTGGATAAAAGTGTTCCATTTCTGATAAAAACTTTTCACTGAAATAAAGTGTCATTTCTTGTCCATTTGTTTGAAAATTAACACCATCAATACTAATTATTTTTGGATAGTGCTGTCTGACGGCTAAATATATTTCATTTTTTAACTTGTTCATTGTTTCTTCTGAATGAATTAAAAAAACATACTTCTCATATATCTCTTGCACCAATGGATAAAGTGATACAGCATTATACTTGTTTTTATTTACTAATTCAATATTTATTTTTGGTATGTTCATGTGTATTATTATACAATAAAGGAAGAATTAAGGAGTGGTATTGTATTCTATTAAATGAAAAAAATTAATATAGAAGAAATTAAATCAATAAAACAACCTGTTTATGTTCTCATTGCAGGAGCAATAGGGGCTGGGAAATCATTTGTTGTGTCTAAATATTTAAATGGTATTGAAGTAATTGACCCCGATGAAATTACTAAGGTACTTGGTAACGGTGAATATATCAGCACTAATGTTGCTCAATCAATGGCAATAACCAAGGAAACGGTGACTACAAAATTAAAAGATGGAAAGTCATTTATTCAGCAAGGCACATCTGCAAACTTACAATCGAGCATCAATAAAATGAAACAAGCAAAAGCCAATGGGTTTACAACGGTTATGTTATTTGTTGATACTCCAATATCACAAGCAGTTGTGAATGTTTCCAATCGCTCTGACCGAAATATTATTTCTCCAAGAAAAATAGAAAGAACAGCAAATGGTTCAAAACATACATTTGATTTTATGTCCGAACAACCAGTTACCGAAGGTGCAAATATTATCTTGGAAAATATGAATATTACTGTTGAAGCGGCACAGGCACTTACGGATTATACCGTGCACTATAAAAATATCCAATAATTTTTTGTATAATGACACCCAAGGTATTTGAGATAATTTCAACACAAACCTAAAGATAACTTCAAAAGGAAACACTATGCAAGAAAAAATTGAGAAAGTCTTTATTGACTATATTAATGACCACAACCTAACACAACTGAACTACACCGAAGAAATAAGTGAAATATCATTTGTAACATTCTTCAACGATATAACTTCGGATATACTTGGAACACCATTTTTTACCCATGAAAAATGTCCCAACACAACAAGTTCTATTACTTATATAGCTGAATCAGCAAAAGAAATGTTTATATCGGATATAGATATTCTTACTATAAACTCAATGTATTACGGTGTAATTACACGATTGGAATATAACTATCCACAATACAACGAGTTATTAAAAGATTTATTCTTATTAAGAAAAATAATGAAGAAGAGAGCGGTCGAAGGAAATCTTCCTTATGATGCCAACTTGGTTCAAATCCTAATTAAAACATATTTAAACTTGGTATATGGAATGATTGATAATGCCCAGTCTATCCTTACTTCTTCACACGACACTCCAAGAGAACATATTATTGAAAGTTCAAAGAAAGCAATATTAAGTATTACTGCTTTCTTAATGAATAAGGGGATTCCAGTGTATTACATTGATACAGATGAAATCCATTGTGGTAGTATTTCATTAGAACACTATGTGGCTCTACAAGAGTTCTATAACTTAGTAACAGACGAATATGTAGACACCACCATTGCTACTATATCTAAGGATTCAGACGGCTTCACGAATGGTTACTACAAAGCAAAAAAACAATTTGTATTGGGTGAGAAAACAAGAGTAGTAGGGCTTAAAGAAGTAAATGATGTGAATGTTAAGTTTGACAATAAAAAGTATTTTGGTAGAACATTCCCACACCAATTTCCAGAATATGCGATATAAATTATGAATGTATTAAGTTTATTTGACGGATTGAGCGGTGGAAGAATAGCCCTTGATAGATTGGGAATACAAGTGGATAATTATTACTCATCTGAAATTGATAAGTATGCTATCCAAGTATCACAAGATAATTACCCAGATATTATCAGACTTGGAAGTGTATTAGACTTATCTGACGAAGATTTGAAAGCACTTCCAAAAATCGACCTATTGATCGGTGGTTCTCCTTGTCAAGGTTTTTCATTAGCTGGACACCAAAAAGGTTCTTCCACTAAAGAGGGTGTAGATGTTGTTAGTTTAGAACAATACTTAGACCTTAAAGAGCAAGGTTTTGAGTTCAATGGACAATCATACCTTTTCTGGGAATATGTTAGAATATGGCAGATAATCAAACCGAAATATTTCTTCTTAGAAAATGTTAAGATAACTGCCAAGTGGTTGCCTATGTTTAATGATACTATGGGTTGTGAACCAATCAAGATTAACAGTAACCTTATGAGTGCTCAAAATAGATTAAGATTCTATTGGACTAACATTCCAAATATAGAGCAACCTACGGATAAAAAGTTATTATTGGAGAGTATATTAGAGGATAAAATAGAAGATAGATTTCTCTTAGTAGAGGAACTTTCGGAAGTAGCCAAATACACCTCTGAAACATACTATAATTGTGCCTTTACAGAGCGACGGACAGAAGAAGCAAAACGGATTAGACGAGAGCACAGAATAAAGCACGGTGGAGATTTTTCACCAAGACGAGGTAAAGAGTTAGTTCCACGAACAGATTCAAAGATGAATTGTTTAACGGCGACCTTCTCAAAAAAAGAACACTCGCTATTGGATAGTAATGGAGTATATAGAAAGCTTACACCATTAGAGTTTGAACGATTACAAACACTGCCAGAGAACTACACACAGTCAGTGAGTGATAATCAACGATATAGAATGATTGGAAACGGTTGGACTATTGATGTAATATGCCATTTCTTTAAGAATATGGAAGGAGTATAAATGAAAGTATTAAGTTTATTTGACGGATTGAGCGGTGGAAGAATTGCTCTTGATAGATTGGGGTTTGAAGTAGATGAATACTATGCTTCTGAGATTGATAAGTATGCTATCCAAGTAGCACATGCTAACTGGCCTTTGACAAAGCATATTGGCTCTGTTGTTGATATAGATACAGACGACTTACCAATTATTGATTTATTAGTTGGTGGAAGTCCTTGTCAAGGATTTTCATTTGCTGGAAAAAGAAAAGGTTCAGCAACAAAAGAGGGTATTGACGTTGTAACATTGGAACAATATTTGGAACTAAAAAAAGATGGTTTTGAGTTTGATGGTCAGTCATACCTTTTCTGGGAGTATATGAGAATATTAACAGCTCTTAAAAAAAGAAATCCAAATATTAAGTTCATGTTGGAAAATGTTATGATGACAAAAAAGTGGAAAGTTATGTTTGACGAAGCAGTCGGCATTGACTCTATCGAAATTAATTCGTCATTGATGTCGGCACAAAATAGAAAGAGATTGTATTGGACTAATATTGTTGTTGACGGTCAACCAGTAGATAAAGGAATATCATTAAATAGTATTTTTGGTGAAAACCCTTTGGTTCATAATCTGTATGGTGGTTTTAATGAAACAAAGCCTCGTGTATTCCTTGATAAATCTCCAACTATTCGTGCAGCAAGTGGTGGTGGAGCAATTCCAAGTGTAATGTTTGATGGAAAGTTCAAAGACGATATGACATTAGAGTATGCTAAAACTAATAGTAGAACTATTTCTCCGGAAGAATGCGAACAACTTCAAACACTTCCAGTAGGATACACAAAAGTTGTATCAGATACTCAGCGAAGAAAAATGATTGGAAATGGTTGGACTATTGATGTTATCTGTCACCTATTGAAAAACTTCAAAGAAGCACCATACTCTCCACAATCTACTGTTAAGGTTTCAGATATTCTGTTTTAATATCCTTTTAAGTTATATTCAAGTATAATGAGAAAAATTAAAGGATTATTATGGGTGGAAACGCACGATACATTGATAGAACGACAGGTAAAGATATGGGCTTCGCAGAGAAGATTGACTTAACAAAGATAGATAGAACATTGGTTGTTGAAGAAATTACAAACTGTTTGAGCTTCTTAAATGATTCTCATAAAATCAAACACGGTGTTCCAATTTGGACTGACTTCTCTGTTATTTCGAGTGGTATTGGACTTAATGGTTCAAGTAATGCTTTATTTGATACTTCAATCAGTGATAAAGACTTCTTAGCTGTTAAATCATCTGTTGGAGATGTTGATGTAACATTTCCAAGTGAGTATATGGCTAACCTATGGCACTTACTTAACGATTTAGAAACAATCCAATTCTCACAAACTTTATCATACCTTGGGCACAAAAACTCAACAATCGATGAAGAAAAAGTTGGAAACTTAAATCAAATCAATGCGGTATTCAAATTGAATACTAAAACATATTCAACAAACATACAAATTGATTTTGAAGCTTCACATTACATTGAAAACAAACCAACTGATTGGACATCATTTTCTCACAACTCAGATTGGGATGATATTAAAGATGGTTATAAAGGTGTGATGCATAAGTATGCTCTAATAAACCTTTCTCGTGCAGCTTCAAAGCTTGAAAATATTTCAGTAGTAACAAAATCACAAATCACAAAGCTTTCTAATGTATCGAGTGAAGAATACAAATCATCAGTGGAAAATTGTGTGAAGAAAGCAATCGCAAAAGCTTCAACTAATGCAGCATACAAAAACCCAACCGACTTAGCATTCTCTGTTGATAGAGGTATGAGACATAAGTTTGTTCAAATATTCCATACAGATGGTGTTCCAGCACAATTGGACAACAAACCAGTATATTATGAAGCTGAGACTGCTGATTCAGTATATGAAACAAACCTTGAAAAAATGTTTGAATTAATCTTTAAAGTTCCACCACAAGATAATGACATGAAACTATTCCGTTCATTCACTGGGGTTACAACACTTATTAAGAAGTATCTTCCAGAAGATTTAATTGTTGAGTTCTTCAACAATCATTTAATCAAGAAATCATTGTTTGCACCATTTGCTCAAGGATTGGAACGAAATGACCCAGACGGCGACCTTAAAATAAAGTCTAAAATGGTAAACAAACTTTATCTTACTTTTCCATATCTTGACAAGTTCAAAGATGAAGTAGATTCAGCAATTGATGCATACTACAAAACATATAAGATGTATGAATTAAACTCATAATGTTTCCCAACTCCTATAAATAATAAAAAAAGGAGTGGTTAATGACTTTAAGAGAAAAAATACTAACAGAGTTTCAATCTTGGGACTCTGAAAGACAACTACAAGAATACCAGGCATATAAACAGCTTAATGGTTTCTCTCCACTAAACGATATAGATTATTCATTGATGGAACAAATAATGAATAATATAAATGCTTCAATAGATTGTGAAGATGGTAATTGCGAGATTTCATTTGCACCGACTGAAACAGTAATTGAAGCTACTGAAATAGGGGAGATAAAAGATAAACCAAAAAAAGTACCAGAAGTAAAAAATGCCGCATCAATTTGGGATAGAAATGGTGCTGGAGCAGTTCCAAACCAATCAGATATTTCACATTTAGGATTTGAAGCGATAATGAAAGCTTCCACATTTTTGGCACTTGCTGACAAATTAGAAGATAATGATTTATCTTCTATCTCAGAACTGTATTACGAAGGTGGTGCTTTTGGTTTCCCATTCTTAGGAATTGATTGGTATGGTGATGAAAAAACTCAAAGTGAAGTTGACGATCTAAAAGATGTAAGAAATACAAAAAGTGTAAAAAAAAATGTATGGAAAGTTGATAAGCACGAAGGACGACATAGAGTACAGTTCTTTATGGATAAGTTTGGAGATAAAGAAATTACAGTAAGTATGTTTACTTCACGAGTTAGTAGAGAGTTAAAGAATGACGATCTTAAAGATTATATGTTTGCTAAAGGTATAAAGCTTAAACCACAATCACGAGCAAAAGACACTTCAAAATCATTTGAAATAGCAGACTTGATAAATAAATCATTTGTAGATTTTACAGTAGGTAAGACTATAACCGATAAGGATGATAAAGATGAATCTTAGAGTTTTACTTGAAGAAAAAGAACACTTTCTTATTTTTGACATTCCCAATATATCTAAAATTGATGATGAAAATAAAAGAAAAGAAACGAGAAAAAAAGATAAAAAGTCAGATGAGTATAAAGGTTTTGTCAAACTATTAGATACACTTGGGGAAAAATGGGAAGAAGATGAAATAATTGAATTTTTGTATGCTACTGTGGATTTTATCTATTGGGACAGCAAACGAGGCGATTACAACTACTTAAATACAAAGACTAAAGGTAATGTATTTTTTAAGAAATTAACACATCTATCATATTTGAATTACATGGAGAAAATATAATGAGTCTAAAAACACTATTAGACGATGGAATAGCATTAACAAATAAATTATATGAATCAAGTGATGAATTGGAATAATTTAGGAAAAGCCGTTCTATCTAAAAAAGATATGAAACGTATAAAAAGTATGAGTAATCGTGCTGAAATGCCACTTGACGATTTAGTACGAGAGGTTCTTATGAGTTCTTGGGTTGAAACAAGAATGGCAAAAAATACTTCAAACCCATCAGAGCAATGGTTATTGGAAGCATCATTAAAATTAATGACAGAACTATATTCCGAAATTAACTTTAATAAAGTTATGGATAGATTAGATTACAGCGAGTAAATTATAATTAATGTATAATAACCTATGTAATTAAAACAAAGGAAAATTAATGGCAGTAATTATAACAGACTTATGTATTAACTGTGGCGCTTGTATTGATGAGTGTCCAGTTGAAGCAATTGTAGATGAAGACGATAACCCAACAGGGGAAGATATTTACTATGTTTATGAAGATAAATGTGTAGAATGTATTGATCATCACGAAGAACCAGCTTGTGCAACAGCATGTCCTACTGAGGACTGTATTGTATGGGGTGAAAATCCGACAACAGACGGAAAAGTAGCAAAAACTTCGGTTGTAGAGTAATTTAATATTACTTTAAGACAGATTAGGCTACAATTACTTACTTGAAAGATATACCAATTAAGTTTGGAAACAGAATGTTCTCATTATATGGTGGGATGACGGGGAAGACCAAAAAATCTTCGTTACCGGGCTGTTATCTTTTACTGTGAGTTCTTTAACTAATTAGAAAAGTGGAAGTTCGATTCCTCCGCCTGATTCATTAATTTG
>Ga0256844_10000730_pt1 | contig 12537 bp, 10 predicted proteins | sample MusselsmetaG_FD_189100 | JGI IMG/M metagenome (GOLD analysis project Ga0256844, IMG submission 189100) | Mussel associated microbial communities from hydrothermal vent at the East Pacific Rise, Pacific Ocean - Mussels | ecosystem: Host-associated > Mollusca > Shell > Unclassified ... | reverse complement strand
GGTCGCAGCCAAAATGGTACTTGGCTCTTCACCCATAAAAAGCAAAGAGAGGTAACGAACCGAAAGTGCAAAAGTTTTACCCGAACCTGCTGATGCTGAGTAGGCTAGTTTGTTTTTAAAGCTCATTCATCTCTTCCTTCTACTTTTTTATAATTATAATGTAAAATACTCGTATGAATATTAAAAACAACCTACGATTTTTTCTTTACCTTATTTTACTGGCTTCTGGTCTCCCTTTTCTTTTAGGGTTTCTTAATGACCTACACCCTCTTTTTGACTCATACTCTCACTTTCGAGTGCATCTGCTCATGGTGCTTTTGCCTACGCTACTCATTTTGGCATTTTTTCATGAGAAGCGTAACAGCTTTATTTTCTTGGGGCTTGTTGTTTTGGGAGGTCTCTACCTCTACTTCATCACCCAACCCTTTAAAGCTGAACCACTAGACCCCAAAAAGACGCATACGCTTAAACATCTACAGTTTAACCTCAACTTCAAAAACAGACGCATGGACGACTTTAAAGCCTACCTCAAAGAGACAAAGCCTGATGTGGTTACACTTCAAGAGGTTACACCTGAACATATAGAGTCATTACAAGAGTTACAATACAACCTTTATCTTGTCGAGTTTACAAAAAAATACCCTTTCCTAGAGCGTGAAAAAGGGGAATACCCTTACCAAAGTTACTGTAAGTTTCAAAGTGTTGGTGGCGTTGCCATACTTTCAAAATACCCCATCAACGAAGAGAAATCTGTCTGTTTAGAGGGGAAAGGGCTTCTTTGGTCACAGATTATTGTAGATGAACAACCCATTAACATTGTCTCCATTCACACCTATTGGCCCTACCCTCACCACCAACCTGAACAGATAGACCTCATTAAACAGGTCTTTCAACACATTACCCCACCCACACTCATTGCAGGTGACTTTAACGCTGCTGCATGGAGTCACACGGTCAAAGAGATTGAGAGAGTTTCTCAGACAAAAGTCGTAGAGGGAATGCGTTGGTCTATTGCTTTAGAGAAGCAGTTCTCTGCCATTCCAAACTTTAAACTTGCCATTGACCATGTTCTGCTCTCAAAAGAGTTTCAAGTAGAAGAGATATTTGTTGAAAAAGGGCTGGGTTCTGACCATTTTCCTATTGTCTCTAAAACAAGATACTAGGGGATTTAAGTCCTCCTTATTCAATAAGGGTCAGACGTTAAATATCTACCTTTCAGTGGATATTCAACGTCTGACCCTAGAGAGGAAAAGGCTGCTCTCTTTATAGAATTTATGCTTGGTTACTAAGATGTTATGGTGTGTACCTTCCACATCTAAGACAAATCTTTTCTCTTTAGAATCAAAACTTTTAAAGAGTATTTTCCCCTGCTCTACTGAGATGAGTTCATCTTTCTCTCCATGAACTTGATAGAGGGGAATTTTTATGCTCTCTGCCATTTTTGCAGAGTTTGAATCACTTGGGTTAAAGTTATAAAAAAGTTCCAAACTCTTCTCTAAACTTGCATAGAGTAGACCTCCAACAAACGAACCAAACAGAGCAGAAGATTTCTCTTTTAACACTCTATCTAAACGCTCAAACGTAGCAACTAAAACCATCTTCTTAAAATGGTACTTTGAATGTGTCACTGTCTGTATGGCAAAAGCACCACCAAGTGACATACCCCAAATGAACAACTCATCATCAATCTTGACATATTGAGAAGCATCATCTAAAACCTCATCTACATACGCTTGTTCTTTTGGGGTCGTTGCATAGTAAAGCGTATCGACCTTGCTCTCTCCATGTCTAGGTAGGTCAGGTAAAATACAAGTAAACCCTAAAGTAATGTAGCGTTCAGCCACAGGTAGCAGGTCTTCTTTTCTTCCATTTTTTCCGTGCAAGAGAACCAAGACCCCTTGAGACTTTTGAAACGCTTGAGCTTTTAACTGCTCTTCTAACAGACGCTGTCTCTTTGACTTTGGTGTTTGAGCGACTACCACAAGATAGGGCGTACTCTCTTTGCTTTTATGTTGCTCAATCTTCATGCCATGTTTTTGAGGATACTCTAACCAATCAAAATGATAGGCTTGAAGCTCACGTTTTTTAGGATGCATAATCTGCTCTTGATTGACCAAGACAATCCCTACAAAAACAACTAGAAGAAGTGTTAAAAACCATAATATTTTTTTCATCTTTTATTATATTCGATATACTTAGAGAAAAAGATTAGAAGATGCAACAATATCTAAAAGACCCCTCTTGGAAAAAAGTTTTAAAGCATGAGTTTGAGCAACCTTATATGAAAGAACTGACACTTTTTTTAGAACAAGAAGCAGAGAGTAAAACCATACTCCCAAAAAAAGAGCTTTGGTTCTCTGCGTTAAACAGTACCCCTTTAGATGAGGTGAAAGTCGTCATCTTAGGGCAAGACCCTTACCCTACAAAAGGTCATGCTCATGGCTTGTGTTTCTCTGCATTGCCAGAAGTTTCACCTCTGCCTAAGTCTCTACTCAACATCTACAAAGAGTTACAGTCTGACCAGAATATTGACAACATGCATACACCCCATCTTCAACCTTGGGCAGAACAAGGGGTTTTACTTTTAAATGCTGTTTTAACCGTGACAGAGGGCGAGGCAAATAGCCACAAGAACCAAGGTTGGGAGAGGTTTACGGACAAGATTATTGAGATTGTAAATGAAAACTCTACTCATGTAGTTTTTGTTTTGTGGGGTACTTATGCTCAAAAAAAGGGGAAGAAGATTGATGCAAAAAAGCACCTAATCTTGAACGACCCACACCCCTCACCTCTTTCAGCCTATCGTGGTTTTTGGGATTCAAAACCTTTTTCAAAAACCAATAGCTATTTGAGAGAGCAAGGGAAACAAGAGATTAACTGGCAACTCTAATGGGCTACTTAAAATAGTTAAAAGTAGCACAACTTCCAATGGTCTCTTTTCCAAATTTTGTATCTTTATAGTTTGTACGATAACTCTCGTAAGCATTTTTTAGAACTTCTGACCCATGAACCAGTTTGGTTAAGGTCTCTTCAACCCATTTATCTCCAAACTCAGGAATATAACTTGCACGAGGTAACAGTAGCTCTTGTGTCAATTTAACTTTTAAAAGCTGGTAAGCAATTTTCGCTTTAAACTCTTTTTTGGTGGCATATTTTAATGCCAATGCATACTCATTTTCTATCTTCTCAAAGTTTTGTTTGAGATGTTCTGCTCGAATAGGTCCTATGCCTGTGGTACTACGCCAAATAGAAGCAAACATGGGAGAGTTACCAAACCATGAACTGTTGTAGAGTCCATTAGCATAGAGAAAATGATCCATGGCAGAGTGTGGATTTTTCTTCAAGCTCTCTTCAATTTTGAGCATGGTTGCCAAAAACTTTCGTTGATTATAGCCCTTTTTATAAAGTACCCTATTGTTTCCAGAGAGTGAGACATTAAAAGGGTTATAGATAGAACTACGGTTGAGTTTTGGTACTTGTTTCAAATACTTCTCTGCCTTTTTAAAGTTTCCATCTTTAGTGTGAAGAAAGACTAAAGTTTTAGCCACTTCATTTTTTTCTAAAATCTTCATGCTCTTTTTAAAGAGTTTCTGCTCGTAAAAGTTACGGTTTTTCTCTTCGACATAGGCTTCAAAAGAGTCAGCTAAAATGGCATCTCTACTGATGTACCACTCATTCTGTCTACTGGTATCGGAAAAAATCTTAGAGTAGACAGCTTTTGCTGACATGGGTGGGTAGAGTGCCATGCTATGCAGTGCAGTATATCTAAAGAGTGACGTAGCCAACTCAGGAGTGACCTGTTTAGAGAGAGAAGCAAGATGTTTTGAGACATCCTCTTTCTCTGCTCTCTTAACATGTACCACCTCTTGTAAGTAACCCAAAATTTCAACCATATCTTTTTCATCTTTTTTTGCCAACGCACTTAAACCCTTCATCTTTTCAGGGCTTACTTCTCCTGTTTTTAAAAAGTTTAAATAGCTCTGGACATAGAGGTCAAAAAAGGTAGGCTCTTTCAATGAAGCCAAGGTCTTTAAAAAGTGTCTCTCTTTGAGTTCATAGACCTTTCGTTGCTCTTTTACATACTTGTTATTTTTATTTTCGGTGGTCTCATACTCAAACGCCTCCTCTTGAAACTCCTGCATAAGCATGTAGGTGAGTCGCTCAAACCAGATGGAATGGGGAGCAACCTTTGCCAAAGCTTCATGCTCTAGTAGAGGTGAACCTTCCCATTTTAACGCTCTTAAGAAATAAAACTCTGCCTTCTCATCCAAACTCTCAGCTTTAGCCAAAAGGGCTTTCCAATCTTTGTCATTGTGAATTTTAAAGTCGTAGTACCCCAAATGGGCATTGGTTTTATTCTCTCTCATTATTTTTGCATAGAGCCGATTGGAGACAATACTCTTACCTAAATGTTGCAATGCCCCTGCTCTTAAAGCATCTATCCACTCAACTACAATGCTCTCTACTTTTGAGACCTCTGGGTAGTGCTTTTCATAGAGTGCCAAACTTCTCTTATAGTCACCACCATAGTGTGCCAGTCGAATACCCAAGAAGAGGTAACGTAGTTTTAAAAAGTCATCTTTTTCTTTAACAAAAGCCTCCATCGCCTCTTTTGAAAGTGTTGCATTTGAGACAGCTTGTTTCTCATACTCCGTAACATTTTTCGACTGTCTCTCAACAAATTTCAGATATTTTTCAAAAGAGGGATTGTCTATTTTTTTGGCATAGTTCCCATAGCGTTTTAGCAGATTGGAGTTTCTACCATAGAAGAGTTCATATGTCTCTTTTTCAGTAAGGCTATTACCAAAATAGTTACTCCACTCTTGAACATTGAACTGCTGTTTCTTCTCTTTAAAATAGTCCATTCTATCATGATAAGCATAGATTCTACTGGTTGAAGATATTTTATAGAGAGGGTTCTTTTCCTCAATGTCTACTAACTTTGCTGGTAGAAAATCGTAGTAGTTATTTTTAGAGAAATGAGAGTAGAAATTTCCTGGACCACAGGCACTTAGTGCTGATAGGCTGAGTAACATTGTGAGTGATAATTTTTTTACCATTTTTATCTATCCCCTTTTTTACTTTTTAGGTAATCATATCTCATCTTATCTTCAAATCTCTATTTCTCTAAATTATTTAATAATTTTTAACGTTTTTGCAAGAATTTTAATTACATAAACTGATTATTGTTATAATTTAAACTGATATTTATGTGTTTATTGACCTGCATCAAGAAGTAAGTTTTTTGAAACTGATATCCTAAGGTGTATGTTAAAAATTATCTAAATAGGAGAAAGAATGTCATTAAACAGAAGAGATTTTTTAAAGAACTCTGCAGCTGTTGCAGCAGCAGCTGCTGTGGGAATTTCCGTCCCACAAGAAGCACAAGCTGCTGCTACAGAAGCAGAATCTAAATGGAGATGGGACAAGGCAGCTTGTCGTTTCTGTGGTACGGGTTGTGGAATTATGCTCGCTACTAAAGGTGGTAAGATTGTTGCCGTAAAAGGTGACCCAGCAGCACCAGTAAACAGAGGACTTAACTGTATTAAAGGTTACTTTAATGCTAAAATCATGTATGGTGCAGATAGACTTAAAACTCCTCTACTTCGTATGAACGACAAAGGCGAGTTTGACAAGCATGGTAAATTTAAACCTGTTTCTTGGGAACGTGCTTTTGATGAGATGGAACACCATGCAAAGAAAGCACTTAAGGCTTCAGGACCTGAAGGTGTAGCAGTATTTGCTTCTGGTCAGTACACAGTTATGGAAGGGTATGCAGCTCAGAAAGTTATGAAAGCTGGATTCCGTTCAAATGCTATTGACCCGAATGCTCGTCACTGTATGGCTTCGGCTGTTGTTGGTTTCTACCAAACATTTGGTGTTGATGAGCCATCTGGTTGTTATGATGATATCGAAATTACAGATACCATTGTTACTTGGGGTTCAAACATGGCAGAGATGCACCCAATTCTTTGGTCACGTGTTTCTGACAGAAAATTATCTAACCCAGACAAAGTAAAAATTGTTAACATTCAAACTTATACACATAGAACTTGTGATCTTGGTGATATTAACATTATTTTCTCTCCAAACACAGACCTTGCTCTTTGGAACTACATCGCTCGTGAGATAGTTTACAGAGACAAAAAAGGTGGTGGTAAAGAAGATATTATTGATTGGGCATTTGTAGACAAAAACCTTGTCTTTACAGCTGGACCAGTAAACATTGGTTACGGTATGAGAAGAGCTGGTGAGAAATCAATTAAAGATGGTAAATATACTGCTTTAGAGATGGAAACCATTGATAAAGAGATGAAAACTACTGTTTCTGCTAAAGAGGGTCCTGCTCTTGAGCCATTTGGTTACAAAGAGGGTGATGAGATGAACCACACTCCTGGTACACTTAAGCACTGGCATATCTCGTTTGAAGATTACAAAAAATCATTAGAGCCATATACATTAGAGTATACAGCGAAAATTGTTAAAGGTGATCCAAACGAAGATATTGAAGAGTTTAAGAAAAAACTTAAAGCGTTGGCTGACCTATACATTGAGAAAGATAGAAAAGTAGTTTCATTCTGGACAATGGGTATGAACCAACATACACGTGGTACTTGGGTAAATACACTCTCTTACAATGTTCACTTTATGCTTAACAAACAAGCTGTTCCAGGTTCAGGTGCGTTCTCATTAACAGGACAACCTTCTGCTTGTGGTACTGCTAGAGAAGTTGGTACATTCTGTCACAGACTACCTGCCGATATGATGGTTAAAAACCCTAAACATAGAGCTCACGCTGAAAAAACTTGGGGAATCCCAGCTGGTACATTGAACCCAGTAGGTAACCAACACATCATGAAGATTCACAGAGACATCGAAGATGGTGTTGTTAAGTTTGCATGGGTTAACGTTTGTAACCCTTACCAAGATTCTGCTTCTGCTTCTCACTGGATTAAAGCTGCTAGAGAGATGGACAACTTCATTGTTACTTCTGACGGATACCCTGGTATTTCAGCGAAAGTTTCTGACCTTGTTCTTCCTTCTGCGATGATTTATGAGAAATGGGGTGCTTATGGAAATGCTGAAAGACGTACACAGCACTGGAGACAACAAGTTCTTCCTGTAGGTGATGCAATGTCAGATACATGGCAGTGGATGGAGTTTGCTAAAAGATTTACCGTTAAAGACCTTTGGGGTGAGCAACCACTTAGAGGTAAAAACAAAGATGGTTCGCCTAAGAAACTTCCAAATGTTATTGCCGATGCACTTAAAATGGGATATAAAGAAGATACTAATATGTATGACATTCTTTTTGCTAACGAAAGAGGTCTTTCATATAAACTTGATATGGACAAATTCCCTCAAAAAGGTTACGACAACTCTGACTGTATGGGAGATAGCCGTAAAGTTCTTGGTGGTGACGGTAAAGAGGCTAAAGGTTGTGGATTTATGGTTCATGAGTACCTCTTTGAAGAGTATGCATCATTTGGTAGAGGACATGGACATGACCTTGCACCATTTGAAGTTTATCACAAAGTACGTGGACTTAAATGGCCAGTTGTTGATGGTAAAGAGACACAGTGGAGATTTAACGCGAAGTATGACCCGTATGCAGCAAAAGCTGTTAAAGAGTCAGGAAACGGTTCAACTCACGCATTCTATGGTCCATTGGCGAAAAACCTATTACAAGGTAGCTTAAAAGGTCCAGATAAGTCAAAAGGTAAACTTGCGTTGAAAAACAAAGCGAAAATCTTTGCACGACCATACATGGATCCACCAGAAATGCCAGATGAAAAGTACGATACATGGTTATGTACAGGACGTGTACTAGAACATTGGCACTCAGGTACAATGACTATGAGAGTTCCAGAGCTATTTAGAGCTGTTCCAGAAGCGTTATGTTACATGCACCCTAAAGATGCTAAAAACAAAGGTCTTAAACGTGGTGAGCTTTGTTGGGTTGAGTCAAGAAGAGGTAAAGTTAAAGCAAGAGTTGAGACAAGAGGTCGTAACAGACCAGCTCAAGGACTTGTATTTGTACCTTGGTTTGATGAAAAAGTATTCATTAACAAAGTATGTCTTGATGCAACTTGTCCTATGTCTAAACAGACAGATTACAAGAAATGTGCTGTTAAAATTTATAAGGCATAACTAGATGGCAAACTCTAACAACAATAGACGGAAGTTTATGGCAACGACTCTTCAAAGCGTAGGTCTTACAGCTCTTGGTGGATTGTTGTGGAGTGGCTATAGTGATGAGGTAAAAGCATCGCCTTTAGTACTTAGACCCCCAGGAGCATTGCCTGAAGAAGATTTTCTTAAAGCGTGTATCAAGTGTGGACTCTGTGCTGAAGCATGTGTAAACCGAGATAGCAATAAAAACAAAGATGGTACGCAGAGAGCAGGAACACTTCAGATGGCAAAAGGTGGAGACCATAAGATGATTGGTACTCCGTTCTTTATACCAACTGAAGTTCCTTGTTACATGTGTGACGATGTTCCTTGTGTTCCAGTCTGTCCATCTGGTGCTTTAGACATGCCAAGCTTACTTAACCAGAAAAGTGAACTTGACATTAACAAGTCTAGAATGGGTCTTGCAGTGGTACATAAAGAGTCTTGTATTGCCTTTTGGGGCATACAGTGTGACGCTTGTTACCGAGCATGTCCTCTTTTAGATGAAGCGATTTCATTGGAGTATCAGAAAAATGAACGAACAGGAAAACATGCTTTCCTTTTACCTGTGGTTCATTCTGATATCTGTACAGGTTGTGGACTCTGTGAACAAGCATGTGTCACTGAAAAACCAGCCATATTTGTACTTCCGACAGAACACTCTACAGGAAGAGCTGGTGACCACTACGTTAAAGGTTGGGACGAAAAAGACCAAGAGCGTGTTGGAGATGCAAAAGAGATTAAAACAAAAAATGAACGAAGCGAAAAAGAGGCTTCTGATTACCTTAACATGGGAGTAGACTATTAATGAAAAATATTAAATACCTACTCCTAAGAAGAGTTACTCAGTTTCTAATTCTCTTTCTCTACTTTGGAGCAAATGCTTTTGGTTGGCACATGCTAGAGGGTACTTTTGGTGCTTCTCGTCTTTTTGGTTTTATTCCCTTAGCTGACCCTTACACGGTTGTTCAAGTGTTGGCATCTGGCTTTGTGCTGGGTGCAGATGTTCTTTTAGGTGCGTTGATTATTACTGTTTTCTACATGGTAGTTGGAGGAAGAGCTTTTTGTTCTTGGGTCTGTCCCATCAATATGGTGACAGATTTAGCAAACTGGCTTCGACGAAAACTTAAGTTAGATAAAGAGGAAGTCAATTATCGTTTCCTAAAACGACGAACACGATACTGGATTATGGTGCTTGGAATTATTGTCTCAGCTGTAGTGGGCGTTGCTGCTTTTGAAGTGCTCAGTCCCATTACCATTATGCAAAGAGGTATTGTCTTTGGGTTTGGTGCTGGAATCTCCGTTATTATTGCTATTTTCCTTTTTGACCTTTTTGGGGTTAGAAATGGATGGTGTGGACACTTGTGTCCTCTCGGTGCTGCCTACTCACTAATTGGTTCAAAGAGCTTGGTTAGAGTTGAACACAACCACACAAACTGTACGAACTGTATGGATTGTAAAGTGGTTTGTCCTGAAAATCAAGTTCTACACATGATAAACAAAAGTAGTATCTCAGTTACAGATGGAGAGTGTACCAATTGTGGTCGCTGTGTCGATGTTTGTAACGACGATGCTCTAGGGTTTAGTATTCGTTCTTTTACGAAATAAATAAAATTAAATGAAGGAGAAACAATGATTAAAGTATTAAAAGTATTGACTTTAGGTTCACTACTTGCTTCATCTGCACTTTATGCTGCAAATACAGCTGGCTGTGTAGGATGTCATGGTGCAAGTTTTGAAAAGAAAGCAATGGGTAAATCAAAAGTTGTTAAAGAGATGTCAAAAGAGGATATCGTTAAAGCACTAAAAGGGTACAAAGATGGCTCTTATGGTGGTGCAATGAAAGGCATGATGAAAGGTCAAGTTGCTTCTATGTCAGATGCTGACATGGCTGCAATTGCAGATGCCATTAAAGGTGGTGGAGATGCTAAAGCTGCTCCAGCAGCAGCAAAAGCAGCAGCTCCTGTAGCTGCAAAAAAACTTCTTGACATCAACTCTGAGATGAGAAATTCAAAGAGACTTGACAAAGAAGATTTGGGAAACAAAAAAGAGGTTGATGAACTGATTTTGGGTCTTAGACAGACAGATTTATATAGTGAAGAGAAAGAGACAAATCCAGTAAAAACAGATTACTCTCGACCAGCTCCAGGTCAATCAACACGATTTGAGAGAGCTTATGTAAATGCTCCACCAATGATTCCTCACTCAGTTGATGGATTGTTACCAATTAAACAGAACAACAACCAATGTATTGGATGTCACATGCCAGAGTCTGCAAAGGCAATGGGTGCAACACCAATTCCTGTTTCTCACTTCACAAACTACCGACCAACAACTGTTTACAAAGATGGTGAGTTAGTAAAAGAGGGAAAAACAGTAGGAATGAATGGTGAACTTGGAAATGTAAGTGACATCAAAGTAGCAAAAGCTAAAAAATCTGATAAACTCTACCAAGGTAGATTTAACTGTACTCAGTGTCATGCTCCACAGTCTAAAACAGACACGGTAGTAGGAAACACTTTTGAGTCAGATGGTCTAACCGACAAACTTAAAGGTCATTCAACTCTTGCAGATGCAATGAACGAAGGTGTGGATATTAAATAATGGCAAGCAGAAGAGAATTTTTTAAATCTTTTAGAAAACCATTACAGGCGAACAAAGAGGAGGAGACTCCTCTTCTACTTCGTCCACCTTATGGTCTAAATGAGTCTACTTTTCAGAGTGAGTGTCCAAATTGTGAGAGCAAAGCTTGTGTCGCTTCTTGTGATGAGAAGATAATCGTCATACTTGACGATGGAACACCCTCTTTAGATTTTTCTAAAAATGGTTGTACCTTTTGTGACGAGTGTGCCAATGTGTGTGAAGCCAATGTATTGTCATTGGAAAACAGTGAGAATTCAGAAAAGTTAAATGCAATGTTTCGCATTAACATTGAGGGCTGTGTCGCCCATCAAGGGGTCATCTGTAACTCCTGTAAAGAGCCTTGCATAGACGATGCAATTCTCTTCAATGGCATGTTTAACCCTGTCATTGATGAAAACAGATGTACAGGATGTGGTTTCTGCATCTCACGATGCCCTACCCAAGCCATCACTTATCATGTATTGGACTTGTAGGGACAATCCCCCTGTGGTTGTCCGTGTTTGTGATGCAAAAAATTTGATTTAATCAGATATTTTTAATAATAAGGAGAAAAAATGAGTCTACCAACCAAATACCCAAAACTGTTCGACAAGTTTGAGGACAAAGAGCTAGAGCTACGGCATCTTCTCAATGTTGACCACAACTATGAGGATTTTGACTCAGAAGAGTATGAGTTTGACTTTGAAGAGTACAACTATGTTATCTATATTGCAGAACCTATTCAAAATGCATTAGGTGAAGCAAAGATGGAAGAGTTTATGGTAAAGCTTCATGACAAAGATGCTTTTGTAAACTTTTTAGCCAATGAAAAAGACCTTTACGGTGTTAAAACCGAACTAGAAGAAGAGGAGTTGGTTGCACTCATTCTTGAGTTGGTTGAGGAGATAGTGTGAGAACCTTAGCTCTTTTATCGCTTTTAACCATAGCAAGTTGGTCTGTAACTGAACTAGCACCTATTGATACGCTAGAGATTAACGGTACAGCTAAAGATATGGTGCTTAGAGGTGGACACTTAGTCATTGCTACCGATATGGGGCATATTGAGGTCTACAACACAGCTGACAACAAAAAGATAAAAGAGATTTCAATTCCCAATGTTAAAGATTTTATGGGAGATGAGATTCCTGCTAGAGTCATGAGTAGCGATGCAATCGGTGAGAAGTATCTGCTTTTAAGTGACAGTGGAAAAGGTGGTTACTCAAACCTTCATATTTATGACAATAACCTAAGCCAACTTCTCTCAGCAAAAGACAAAGATGCCATTATTAAAGCACGATTTATTGATGAGAACCATATCTTATTTGGATTTTTGAGTAATGAAGTTGCTTTGTTTGATATAAAGAGCAAAAAAGAGGTTTATAGAAAGCAGTTGAGTGAGTCAAAGTTTTCAGACTTTGCCCTCAATGAGGACAAATCACAGGTGATATTCTCTTGTGAGAGTGGCGTGTTAAATCTGGTCGATGTTCAAAGTGGTAAAGTGTTAAAAGAGCTTCAAGGTCAAAATGTAGACAATGTCTACAAGGTTGACTTTAAAAAGGGAGTCATCGCTGGGGCAGGACAAGACCAACGAGGCTCAATCTATAACGCAAAAAGTGGGAAAGGTGACTACATTAAAGGTAGTTTTTTAATCTACTCAACAGCCCTTAGCCCTTCAGCAGAAAAAGTGGTGTTTGCGATGGATGAGAAAAACAATCTTTCTGTATATAACAGCAGTAGTAAAAG
>Ga0256844_10000729_pt1 | contig 12545 bp, 14 predicted proteins | sample MusselsmetaG_FD_189100 | JGI IMG/M metagenome (GOLD analysis project Ga0256844, IMG submission 189100) | Mussel associated microbial communities from hydrothermal vent at the East Pacific Rise, Pacific Ocean - Mussels | ecosystem: Host-associated > Mollusca > Shell > Unclassified ... | reverse complement strand
AATTCTCTTAAGAAACCAAAGAAGCATGTTACATTATTAAAACCGATACCCTCTAACTTAGCTATAATTCTACCAGAGATATAACTCTCGAACTTGGTAAATAAAGCCCGTACCTCTCGTAGCATAAATGCATCTGAGCGAAGACCTTTATAAATCATTCTTCCTACAGCTACTTCCCAAAAACCACTCTCTTGTTTTGTACCGATGACAGTTAACATCTCTTTACCTGTGAACGGGAAGAAGTACAATACTTGTAATACAGAAGCTATCACCATAAGGCTATGTACATCTGGCTCCTCTTTAACAGCTATATAGATATCTGATTTTTCCCATTTTAAGTGTTTCTTTGGTTTGGTATCAGGGACACTATATATGAAATAACCTTTCTTATGGAAAGTAGATATCTCGCTACTCTTTATTAGATGTATTTCTTTACCGTATATTTCTTCTAAACCGTACTTAAAGAATACATATAGATGTATAGGGACTTTAGGCATACCATATATGATACCATCCTTATTATTAACTATAGCCCCACCACGCATTTTCTCGGATGTAGCTATGGATGCAAACATCTTTATGAATTTATGTTTATCAGGAGCTAAACATGTTATTGTAACGTTTTCTGTTTTAACCTTAAACTTTATACCGTCAGGTTTTATAAAAGCTCCTTGTTTATCAGGTGTTATCAATACGTCTGATAAGATAGGCGTTACATAATAGGAAGAACCAGAAAATTTAGTTATTCCGTGTCTACCTATATAAGGAAGACGCATAGTTACATATACATCCTCGTAAACACCGTTTTCTTTTATACCAAATTTAAAGTTAACTGGTATATGATCAGATTGGTCTATAGCGTAATCAATCTGACCTACCTCCCCCTGTCTGGAGGGTGAATATGATTTACCTTTTTCTTTCATATTACGTTCATGTATAGGTATGACAGAGTATCCATGATACACTATAATCTCTTTGTCCAACATTTCTTTAGGTAACGCTCTAAGAGAGTCTTTCCATAAGTTATTTACAAAACCAACTGTATCACCACCAAGCTTCCTAGCTATACCCTTAAGAATGTCTTTATTCATTTCGTCGTTCTGTATACTATCGTAAATATTGTGCATATACTTTCCCAATTTTTTATTATTTATTATTAAAGAAGCCTCTGAATGAAGGTAAAGCTGTTTTACCTTCCATGTTTAATTGTTTCAACTCTTTTTTATATTGTGTCTTCTGAACTTTCTCTTCCTTATTTTCTTTAACTACCTTCTCCTCTTTAGATACTTCTTTAACTACTTTATCTTCCACTATCTCTTTTGTCTCTACAGATGCTTCTACACTAGGTTCTTCCCCTAATGATTCCTTTATAGCTGCCTCTATATCTGAAATCCGTAAATCCGCTAGTAATGTTTTTGCTACAGCTTTAGTATAGCGTTGTGTTATTAACGAGGATATATCTTCTATTACTTCTATCTCACCATCTTTAAATATATAATGTATTTTTTCATCATATTCAAATAGAATACCCACTGGACCTTCTGGACCCTTTATGATATTTTTTGCTTTTAATTTACTCATTACTCACTCCTGTTATATTATTTTTGTTTACATTAAAATAATATATAATAAAAAAATATTAAGAGAAAGGGATATTACTTAAGTAATATCCTCCTCTTCATCATCTCTTTCTATAGCTGTAGTCAATGTAACGTCGTTGACTTCACCGTCTTTATCCTTTGTTCTTATATTAATAGTTATCTCCTTAACATCTAAGAAGACAGCTAGAAGCCATATGAACGATTTAAACGTTATCTCAGAAGATGATAACAAACGTTTTAAAGTAATAAAGTTTTTCTCTCTTAAACTTATCTTTTTCAAAGCGACCACTCTAACCAAGTTACTATCAAGTCCTCTCTGTGATACTATAGCTAGGAACAACTTGAATAGAAAACCACCTTGTGTCTTTTTGGGTTTTTTAAACTCCATATTACCTTTTCCTTTTTTTTTATATTAATTTCTTAACAACCTGTTTTAATACAGCTGAACCTATACCCTCTTTTCCAACGGGTTTTAATGTCTGATATAAAACATAGCCTGAACCTATTATCCCTATAGATACAGCTATTGTTTTAAAATCTATATGTAACTTATCGGCTTCAGCTTTATCGGCTTCTTTTTCTAACTTGTTAGCCTTTGCTCGCGCCTCTTCTAGCTCAACAGCTATTTTCTCTTTCATCGACTCAGCTGTTTTCTTCTTTATCTTAGCGTCTTCACCCAGTACACTTGTCTCTTCTCTTAATTTAGAAGTCTGTGCGACTATCTTAGAAGCACCTACCTCTTGTTTTGCTAATTTCTCTTCTTTAGTTTTAAGAAGTTTATCTCTTACCGCTAAGTCTTGCAACATATCCTCTCTATCTTTAATATATGTTTCAAACTGTTCGGCTAAGTTATCGGCTTCAACCTTATTTTTATAAACATGATATACATGTCTTATGACATCTTCATTATTTACCTCTATAGGTTCACCGTTTACTAAAGCTACTATAGATAAATTATCATAGTTTGGATTAAAGTCGTATTCGCCTGATACAACTTTATTCGTACCTACAACTCTAAAATATTTCTTACCTTCTAGCTCAGGGTTAGATGTTCGTACTCTAAAAGATTCTATACTATGCTTTATAGGATTTACTAAAACCCTGCTGGTAGATAATACTAAAGCCGTTTTATTTACTTCTATAAAACCTGACTCTACTATAGTCTCTATAGGGACTTCTATATGTTCTCTTATTTTAACAAATTCTGTATCCTTTGTTAATGGTACATCTAGAAAATCTTTTACGTTAGTAAACTTCGATAGAAAGGTTTTCTTTTTAGCTACTGTAGCATAATTGATAAGAGATATAGTCTCTACTATATCGATATAAACCATATCCTCAGGTATACGTTTTACTCTATGCAACTCTCTTACTTTACCACCTAACGAGTAATAAATAGGTTTGGTGTTATCTACGTGCATAGTGACATTAACACTTAATGAAGAGTATTTCTCAGTTACCCTAATTTCGTAATCAGCATTATATTTAGTTGTAGAGACTAACTCATTTGAGATAGTCTCTACTTTTTCTTTTTCTTTACTTGCGTTATAATCTTCTACTACCTGTATAAGATAGGTTAATCTTTCTACAACCTCTCTAGAGTCTAGTTTTATCCTAATGAGTTCAGAAAGCTCATCGGTAGAGAATCTACTGAAGCTCTCAGATTCCATATGGAAATCTTTATCGAAAAGTTTTCTTAAATCTGTAAATATTTTTCTAGTAGGGTCTGTTAAACTCAACCCGCTAATTATTATTTCTAATACCTCTAATGCATCGCCTTCTTTAGTTCTTATTTTCATATTTTCATCCCTTTATTTTGTTACTGGTATTATGATATATAATCAAATATATTTTAAATATTAAAAAGAGGGGTTACTTTATATACTTTCTTAAAAGGGATGTCTAATTTTTCTAACTCTAATTCGATACGTTGGGTAAAGTTACGTATCTTCCTATCTTCTAACTCTAGCAGTAAAGGTATGAGTTCGTATATCCTTAAAAGAAGTTCTTTATACGGATATATGTTACCTTTACTATCACTTATCCAGTGAGGGATTAAACAACTATCAAAATGCTTAGGTGTTTTATCCACTTTCTTACTCGTGTATAAAGTCTCTAAATAATCCTTAAGGGATTTTATATTAAACGGTAACGTTATGTATATAGTAAAATATTTATCTTCTAATAAATCTATAGCGTCTACCCTAGGTATTCTTCTACTTCCTTTTAAAGGCACAGCTTTCATAATTAAACACCTTTCCTTTACTCTGTTTTCAGTTAATGATTTAGTTGAATTTAAAACGTATAACTAAAGGAAATGAATATGGAAGTAAGTATTGAGTTAAACGCCGAGGACCTTATAAATGTTATAGGTAAAAATATGAATAGAAGAGAGGAGATGATACAGCCTTTCTTTAAGGGTGATAATATACCTGATGACCCTAGAACTATAAGATTGATGAATGAGGTTATGAGTTCTCAGACTGGAGATGCTACACAATTATTAGGTATATACGAACAAAAGAAAAATGGTGAAGTATTAGATTCAGTAAGAGATATGATGTCTGATATCATGCGTATGCCTGGCGTTACTCCTCGTGAAGTAGATGTACCTATTTTAACAGATCGTGATTTACCTATAGACAATGTAGAAAAGATAGAAGAAGGTTCTCTTATAGAATTAAGAACCTATTTGGATAAGGACGAATAATGAAAACAATTATAGAAACAGTTTATTTACAAGATATGCTGACTAGTGGTATATTAGGTATAACTTATAAACCAAAAGAAGGTACGACATTAAATAGTTATCTAGATATACCACCAGTTACAACTACAGGCGTACCTAAGATAGGTTATTATACAGTAGGTATAAGCTCTAAGAGTATGGATTCACAGATAGAGGGTATAGAACATTCCCCTTTGGACATAACGCTTTTTGAACAGATACCTTTAAAGATGAAGAATATTGCTGAAGGCGGTTTTAGTAATGCTGAAATAGCCGTATATGGATTAATAAAAGAAAAGGTTGTTAATGGTATTACATATTTAGCTGCTTACGCTAAACGTATCGATTCTGTACCCACAGCTACAAGTATGAAAGAAGTGATACTTAAAGATGATGGGCTATATGACATATCACCATTTAAATTTAAGGATGGGTCTTTAGGTAAACCTGTACCTAAGAAACCTAAAGACTATGTATTTTTAGATACAACTCCATCAGTAGCTGTATCTGCTTCATTACAGATTAGTTTCTCTTTACAAGACGTAGTTGATATAAAGAATAGTATAAAGGTGTTATATGGTGAAGAGAATATAAATTATATATTAGATAAAGTTACAGAATTAGGTATTGTAGCATCTAATGCTTCTGATGGTTATTATCAACATACACATTATATTAAAATAAATAGGTTATTAAATGCTTTAACACTTGAGAGTAATAAAGTGTTTGATTTAGATATAGGTGCTATGGCTCCTATAAATATATAGGAAAAAGAAACGGGAACAAAATATACTGTATTTGGAATGAAAGGGAGTATTGTTAATTATAGATACGACACTAATAGTTTAATATTAGCTGTATGGTATCTATTTGACTTAAAAATAGGGGGAAATGTTGCTTATAAGTCATTAGCAATTAGATAATGTTATATACTATAAATGTGAAGGAAGTGTTATGAGTATTATAGGCGCTGATATAGGTAGAAATACTGCGTTAGCTGTAATAGAGATAGACGGTAATTTAGATATCACTAATATAGATACATATTTCTTAGATATGAATACTATATATGGTAGTGATATAAGAAAAAAAGAAGAGTTATATAAACTAACTTATAATATAGTTTATGATAGGGAACCTATTGCTGTAGGTTTAGAATCTCCGTTTATGAGTAGATTTCCTAAAGCGTATGGTTTACTTTCTGAATTTATAAGTACTATGGAACTTGCTATATATAAAGCTGAACCTAGTGTTGTTCAATATAGAGTATCTCCTAAGGAGGGTAAGAGTATAGTAAACGCTGCATCTGATGCTAAAGAGGATATGTATAGAGCCTTATTAGATATAGAGGAACTTGAACCCTTTATACATATAGACATGAATGAGCATGAGATAGATTCTATAGCTATAGCTTATTGGGTATTACAAAGATATAGAAGAGAACCTGGTTTATTTTTAATAGATCGATATAGATAAAAAAAAATACATACGATACTTTAATTAGTATCGTATTTTGTTATTTTTATTTTGGAAAAACATCTTCTATGTTTAATTGTTTAACCAGTTTCCAATAATAACACGCATCTGAACCATGTACTCTTGTAAGGTATGATTTATTATTGAACAAAATCTTCCCGTTAAATATATCTTTTTCAGGATTATATTCAAATTCTGGATCATATTCGAAGTCTTCTATTAAAGAAGGTATACCTTCTCTACTATCTAATATAACCTTTCCTTTAAATGTTACATATGCAGCCAGCGTATGGTCTATTAGGGCTTCTTCTAGATTGGCTACATGTATATCTAGAGCTAAAACCAGCCATCTTTACTTTGTTTAATGTCATATTTTTTACCTTTATTTATTTTCTTAATCATAATGGTCGTAACTTCATTAATTTCTGCTGTAGTAGTTGTTTGGTACATATTACATACAACCTCTCTTCAGCGGGTGTCATAGTTTTTGAAGTTAATGCATCGGTTTCAAAAACTCTATCTAACATGTCTTCGTATTCATCGTCCTTATACTCACCTTTTGGACCTATTAATATAAGTCCTTCTGTATCTGCCTTTCTTATTCTGTCTAGGTTAGGAAAATTTGCTATATGGAAGTATTTATCGAGACCATCATCATTCTTTAACAACATACGCTTTGAAGTCATGACCACATTGTCTATACCTTGTTCCTTTGTAATAAACTCTAGTATTTGTGAATAACTATTGACGAGTTCTTCATTTGCAAATAATATAATTTCTTTATCATTTTCCTCTTCCATACGCTTTAACGTTATATACTTAAAAGTAGATAATGTGAAACTTAATCCTAATACACTTATAAACCACACTTCTATGTTATAATTTAACGCTATTAATACTAGAGTGGATAGTAACATACAAGTACCAAATATATATGTTAATATTAGGAACAACATGTCCGTACTCAAATTCTTTATTTTTTCTATCATTTTATTCATCTTCATCCATTCCTTTTAGTAATTGATTATTTAATAATATATTTATAGATAATAAATATATTTTATTTTCTACAGGCGTTATATTATAAACCTTATTTTCAATATTATCTTCAAACTTTTTTTCTATACCCTCGATACCCGTTATAGGTGGCATTGAATCATCAGCCCCTATAACAGTAACACCAACAACACTATAGGATTCTATAAAGACCTCCTGTTCCTTTGTTAATATCAATCTCGTCATACCACTCTCTAACTCTACTAGCATCCTGTCTTTACCTATAATAACTCTAGCTATACATCCTTTTTCCATTAGAGTTTTTATAATCTCTAAATTTGAAATATTACCAGCGGTAGCTAACCTACGGATTACTCCATCTCCCTCTTTTAACTCCTGTTTTTTCCTTTTAAATAACTCTCTAACCATAAAGAGATAAACTATTATATTAATTCCAAATATATAGTTACTATACATTAGGGTATAAAATATAGTTAATAAACCTAATACTATACTAATAATGATAAATATCTTATCGGTGTCACCGATATACTTTTTTACAAATTTTTTCATTTTTATTTCCTTTTTCCATAAATTCTTTTACCGCTCTTAAGTAGTTTAGTTACGTAAGGTATTTCAATACCCCCACCCTTAAGTATAATACCATCATTACTTTTTGTAGTGAAGTTAAATTCCTCTAGTTTAACCACATCTTTAAAGTTAGCCTTTTCAGTTACTCTTATAATAGAGAAGGTAATATTATTAAAATCTATATTTAACCAAACCACTAACTCAATATCTTTATCTAACATATTGATACATTTAGAATGTGTTTTACTATCTTTATCATACTCTTCCAAAACGAAGAGTATGTTTTTACGTTTATAACTCTCTCTTAATCTGCGCTTATTCTCTAAACTTAATAATGCGGAATAATGCGGTTTATCCTTCATGCCTCTAACCACCAAGTGACCTATGATATTACCTATAAGTAGTTCGGTTATGTTCTTAAGATGTATGAGTAAAAATTCAGAATATTTTAATAGAACGTTCTTCTCTACAGAACGTTCTATAAATCTCTGTTTAAAAGTATTTTTCATTTCTTCGGTAACATACTTATGGCATATATCTGTAACTCTATTAAACTCACTATTAAAAAATAACCCTGCTTCTATATACGAGTCGTCCTTCTCTTTAATACCAACACTAGCTAAAAGAATTCTTAACATAACAGGGTTTATATTTTTAACCGTTAACTCTTTCATTATCTCTGTTCCAGTATCTTTACTTAAGTATACGTTTAGTGGGTAAGTGGCTTTCAGTAATTCCTTCTCCTTAGTAATACCGTTTGTTAATACTAAGAACCATTTAATCCCTCTTAGTGTAAGAGCATTTAGCATCTTTACAGTAGGTGTTACATTAACCATTAGGATCTCATAATTACGACCAGCGTATTTACAAGAACTATGTATAAAATCATCTATAGATTCAGCATCCGATTCTAAATCCTCGAGATACGCTAATCTAACCCATGACACATTATCTAACATATAAGAAGTAATGAACCCATCTAAATTATTTGTAGTTAATAACACACCTCTTTTTATATTACTTATAAAATTACTTAATGATTGATTTTCTTTATTCATTTTTAATTTCCCTTCTAATAATTATATTAGTCTTATTAATAAGACAACTCATTCCTTTATCTACATATATAATATATAACTAAAAATAAAATGAGAATGGTTTTAAAAAGTGGTAGTGATTTCTAGAAATCGCTCATAAATATATTTTCTTTCATTATCCGTAAGCTTTATATCGTCTTCGTATTCTATTAATAACAAAGATATAATCTCTTCCTCACTCGACGTGTAGCTGATTATATCTTTAAATAACGCTAAATCAACAGCAGACGGTTTAGCAAAAGCTTTTTCTAAAAAGGGGTATTTAGAAACTTCTTTAGCTTCAACTTTTTGTTTAAAGAATTCTGTATCACTTGCTAATATAAATTCTTTTAGCTCTATTAACTTAACCTTATAAGGTTCTTTCATTTGGTCAAAGCTACTATTAAGTTTATTATCTACAGCATAAATAATATCTATAGGTAGTATATACATGCGATTCTTACTATCTCTCTTCTTTACTCTATCTGGTATAAGTCTCCATATGAACGCAAAATCAGCTTCATCCCTATATATTCTTTCTATACTTGTAGAAGTAGGAAATCTGTTTAGATAATACTCTATATGTTTATACCATAGTTCAATATTGACTTGCTTAATTTCTGAATCACCTTTCCATATTTTAACAGCGTAAGCTAGTATAAGTATCTCTGACGGTATAGAATTCATCTTATTATTCTTAGCGGTAATATACTTACTAAAATCTACATATGGTGATGTTGTGCTTCTTACGGTGGCAGAAAGTGCTGATAGTGTGGAGGAACTTGTTATGTCTTTTACATTATCCTTAGTTATTAACATTTTATATCTTTTCCTTATTTGTTTATTTATCATATAGAAGGGACCTAGATATATTTTTTCTATGATAAAAGAAAAGGACAAATATGAAACTGATAGAACTATTAGATAGTTTAGAAATACGTGTAGATAGAAAATTATTAAAAGAGTTACATCTATTTAGAATTCAATGGATGACAAAGAATGAAGAAAATAGACAACATATAGATTTTTTAAGTAGCGATTTAGTAGGTGTTTATCCTATACTATTTTCTACTACTGACGTTAATGATTTATTTAGTATACTAGATGTTGATGTTAGGACCTTTAAAAAAGACATTAAAAAAGTAAGTGATATTAATCCAGAGTTTAGAAACATAACCGAACCAGTATATATCATTATGCTTTATATTATGTACAAAGTGAATATAGGAAGTTTTCCTAAGAAAACTGTAGAAGAATCCAGAACTGACTTGGTTAATATATTTATCTATAAAATGGTTAGTAGTATACTCAATCATTATTATGGTAATTATAATGTTAGTATGAATCATGCTCTATTAACTAGAGAAGCCTTGCATGGAAATTCATTGCTAAGTAAACTAGGTTCGTGGGATAATGTTATACAACATTTTACAAAAGCTATAACAGAAGAGGGTCTACATGATAAGAGGTTAAGAAAGAAATTTAAGACAGATGATTTAACGTATATTATAAGTAATACAAAGACTTCTATAAACTCATTTGTATATAATAGTAATCTTATTTTATTAAATATAAAAGACGGTGATACTGGTCATACTCTTAATAAGAGTTACGCTGAAGGTGATGATGGTGCTATATTACAAGACCATAAGAATATACATAAAGATCTTATGCGTGTATCGTCATTATTATTAGCTACAGGTGACTTCAGAAATGATGATGTTTTAGAGATACTGTTTAGTACATATATAGGACTTAATAGAGAAGATTTGGTTAACGCTATTAATCTTATAAAAGAACTACATGATGAAGACCCTATGAAAATTAAAAAGATATTTGACTTACTGTTTGAAACAACTATAAGTTATTTATATATAGATAAGTTACATCCTCCGTATACAAGAAACCTTGTTAAGACTATAGAATATCTTAAACACTATTATACGTCATCTAGGATAAAAGATAAACGTTTAAAAGAGGTAAAGGTGTTTATGCAAAAAGTGATGAAAGAGCGTTTACATAAAAATAATAGACGGAGTGTTGCTATATCAAATACTCTGATGATATATATATTCACTGTTGCTAACATACATTTACATAAATATAAATAAAAATACATGATACTTTAAATAGTGTCATGTGTAAGTTTATTTTTATATTTATGTAAATGTATCTTATCGTATATACGTATATTAAAAATAATATAAAGACGGTTTTTTCTGAATATAGAAAAGAAGAGGGAAATAATGAAGAGACTGTTAAAGCGTGAATTTAGAAAATGTACCTATTTACCTAAAACTAATAAGAATGAAGATACTCATATTGTTAGCGAATTACTTACATATGATGATGAGAGTACTGAACGTAATTTTAACGTAATAGAGAATTATAAACGTCCTTATTTTGTTACTAAAAAAATATATAGAAAACGACATAAACAAAAACAAGAATACGAAGATGTAAAATATCTTGAGAGGATTGATTGTACAGAGTCTGAAGCTGTGAAGAAACTCGCTTTTAAGTTAGGGGAAAGAGGAAGACCAAATATGAGGAAACTTAAAAGTTCTCCTTATCTTTATAACGCAGATTTAAAAGCTTCAACTATTATAAAGAAAATATATAATAGTAAACTAAATGGTGACTTTACTCCTTATAGCGTTTGTATGCTAGATATAGAAGCTCATGTACTAACTTCCGAGATTAGTTTAATAACTATATCTCTAGATGATAAATCATTCACATATGTTAATAAGACATGGATGGATGATAAGGACGAAGATAAATTTAAAGAGAAGGTGTATAAGATATATGAGGAAGAGGCGCCAGATATTAAGAGTGTTTCTAAAGATGGTCTTGTAACAACTACAGATGGCAGTACCTATACATTAGATATTATATTTTGTCGTGACGAAGGTAAAGTTATACAACAGTGTATGTCTAAAGTACATGCTCTTAAACCCGATATCCTTACTGCATGGAATGCTTTATACGATATAGATACTATGTCCCAGAGAGCTAGGGATGTATGGAGGATAGACCCAGCTGATTTATTCTCAGACCCTAGTATACCTAAACACCTTAGACATTTCTCTATAAAAAGAGATGATGGTGATTATAAGAAGATGAATAGTGGTAAAGAATCCTTTGTTCCGTTTCATGCTAGATGGCATGTGTTTAATACCAGTTCTTATTTTACTATTTTAGATAATATGGCGGCTTTCTTCTTTATACGTAATGGTAGTGAACCACAGGTAGCTGGAGGATATAGCTTAGATAACATACTAGATAATTATGTTAATTTTAATAAACTAAAACCTAGGATACCTGGGCTTGACTTCTTAGGAAAGAAAGAATGGAACGAAGTTATGTCTAGAAAACATAAAGCGGAATACTGTGCTTATAATATATTTGATTCAAAGAGTATGATTTTTCTAGATAATAAAACTAATGATTTAACTATTAACTTACCTTTGCTATTACAAGATAGCGAAATAGATATATTTAAAAGTGGACCTAAGCGTTTGCTGGATAGTTATTCATTCTTCTTATTAGATAAAGGTAAGGTTGTGTCTACTAAATCACCTTTAGCTCAAAAGACTGAAGGGTTAGGTACAGAGGATTGGATTGTTACATTAGATGCTTGGAAGAAAGGTTATAAGAATACCTTTAAACCTTGGGTAAGTTTAGATACTGTTAGAAGTAATCTAAGACTATTGACAACAGACTTAGATATAATAAGCTCCTACCCTTTTCAGACATTGATGTTTGGTCTAGGTACTAAACGTACTTCTAGAGAGCTAATAGACGTAGAAGGATTTGAAAAGAGTTACTTCGTTAAACAGAATTTAGGTATCTGTACAGGGAAAGTACATGCATTAGGTTTTGGTTCCAAGATGTTAAACTTACCTACTGTATATGAGTTAGACGAATATATAAAAAATAAAAAAGTTGCGTGATGTTAATCATATAGTAAATACCCCCATTAGGAGTATTTACCTTCAAGGATATTCTTAAGAATATCCTCTTTTGTAGGTGATGCTTCACTAGCAATCTCTTTTTCTTCACGCTCCTTCATCT
>Ga0256844_10000728_pt1 | contig 12547 bp, 13 predicted proteins | sample MusselsmetaG_FD_189100 | JGI IMG/M metagenome (GOLD analysis project Ga0256844, IMG submission 189100) | Mussel associated microbial communities from hydrothermal vent at the East Pacific Rise, Pacific Ocean - Mussels | ecosystem: Host-associated > Mollusca > Shell > Unclassified ... | reverse complement strand
GTTCACTTTTGCCTCTTCTACTTTTTTAGTCTCTTCCTCAATGGTTTTACGAGCATTGGCTTCTAACGCTTCTATGGATGATTTTGTCTCTTTTTTTGAAACTACCTCTTTTTTTATCTCTTTCTCAATTTTTTTATCTTCAGGGTAAGGTAAATCAGTCGTCTCAAACTTAGCACTCTTAATAGATTCAGATGTTGATGGAAAATTTTCTTCTTGCACATCAATAGAACCAGTCGAAGCACTCTTTTCAACCTCAACCTTAGTATTAGCGTCAATTAAAGCTGAAAATCGTTGCATTACTTTACTCACAGCAGTGGGTTCAGGTTGGGCAATTTCAAGGCTCTCCATCTCTTGTTGTTCTACATATTCATCGGCTAAAACTTGTGTTAAAAACATCACGGTTAGAGCTAAAATTACATTTATTTTTTGCATTTTATATATCCTTTTTTAGGAATTTTAGCGTAATTTAAAAAACTTATAAATCTTTTTTTACAATCCTCTCCAAATCATCAACCTTTTTAGACAAAATCTTATTTTGCGCTATAATCTCTTTAAGGAGTACCGTCTCTTGTGTCTCATCATGTTTATGCTCCTCTTTATGCTCTTCGTTTAAACTCTCCAAGATAATACCAATAATCATGTTTAAAAAAGTAAAAGTGGTTAAAAATATAAACAGCACATAAAACATCCAACTCCAAGGATGAATCTCCATACTCTCATACATTACGTCTGTCCAGCCTTCAAATGTCATCACTTGAAAGAGCGTTAACAGTGCTGTTCCCAAGTCATTCCATAAACCTGAAGGAGCACCTTCAAAAAGTATTGTTCCCACAATTGCAAAAATATAAAAGACAATAAATATTAAAATAAACACATAACCGATAGAGGCAGAAGAGCGAAAGAGGGAGTTTATAATCCCTTTTAATTCTGGAATAATGGTAATAATTCGTAAAATCCTAAAAATTCTAAGTAGCCGTGCCACAGCAGAATCGTTTCCTTCAATAGGAATTAAACTCACTGCCACAATTACAAAATCAAAAATATTCCAACCATCTTTAAAAAAATCCAAAGGTCTTTTATAGGTAGAGATACGTGCAACAATTTCGATTAAAAAAATAATGGTAATGAGTTGGTCAAGTGTAAAAATAATATCTTGATAGACAGGCTTTAGCTCAAAGGTATCAATTCCAATCAGCATCGCAGAAAAGATAATAACCCCCATCATAGAGAGTTCAAAATATCGATTGTTCATGAGATAAATAAGTGCTTCATGTAGCTCTTTAAGTGAAGGCATTCTTTTCCTTTATTTGGAATTATGCACTCTAAAAGCTTAGTTTACGTTTTTTTGTCCCTTAAGCGTATCATAAAAATTACTTAAGCGAATCTTTACTCATTTTAAAAATTAAAAAAAGATTACTTCTTCTTCATCTCCTTTTTTATCTCTTTTATCTCCTCAGCTAAAAGTCTATTTTGTTCAAGAATCTCTTTTAAAAGCTTGGTTTCTCTTGTTTCGTTGGATTTATGTTCTTCAGTTAAACTCTCTACCATAATCCCAATAATCATATTCAAGAAAGTAAAAGTAGTTAAAAAAATAAATAAGAGATAATAAATCCAACTCCAAGAATAAATCTGCATACTCTCATGCATCACATCTGTCCAACCTTCAAAAGTCATAACTTGAAACAGTGTTAAAAGAGCTGTACCCACATCTTTCCATAGTCCAGAAGGGGTATTTGCAAAAAGAACTGTTCCCACGATGGCAAAAATATAAAAAATAATAAATGTTAGAATAAAAATATAACCAATAGATTTAGCAGATCCAAGTAGTGAATTTATAATGGTTTTAAGTTCAGGAACAATAGTAATAATTCGCAAAATTCTAAAAATTCTAAGTAGACGAGCCACTGCAAAATTGTTATGATCCATAGGAATTAAACTCATCCCCACAATAATAAAATCAAAAACATTCCAACCATCTTTAAAAAAATCCAAAGGCTTCTCATAAGAGCTAATACGCATCATCATCTCTATTAAAAAGACAACCGTAACAAGCTCATCTAAGATAAAAATAATATCTTGATAAATAGGCTTCAACTTAAAAGTATCAATCCCAATCAACATGGCAGAAAAAACAATTATTCCCATCATAAAGAGTTCAAAATAACGATTGTTTATAATTAGAGATAAGGTTTGTTGGAGGTCTTTGAATGAGGGCATAAAATTCCTTTATTTAATTAGAAGAATTATGCTCTTTAAAACTTAAAGTATTTTGAGGACAGCTTCATTCCTTTAAAAATAAAGCTATCTATAGTGGTTATCTAACTAAGAAAATTAATGCTTTGTTAGTCTTAAACTAGAAGGGTATCCGTATGAATCATAAGAAGCATAACCATAACCTAATAAACCAATTTTTTCATCAGAAGTAATCGTATGTGATCCTGATGAAATTTGAATTTGTGCCGCAGAGTAAGTTGTTCCTGAAACGGCTATAAATTCATTACTATCAATATCTACACCATCAAGTTTAATATCATTAATTGCACTTGTTGGTGCAATCACATTGATATAGTCTGTAAATCCACTAGGTGTATTTATGATATGTTTATTATCATATTGTGTAACAGCTGGAACAAGAGCCATAAATGGATCAGAAGTTACATTGTCAAAACTTGAACCATTTGAATATTGACTAACCAATATTGGAGAATTTGCTGTAATATGATTTCGATCTTTTAAAATTGTCTCATAGTACTCTCCTTGATTTAGTGTTGATACAGCTGTTCCATTTATAGTAATAACAGTATTGTCTTCAGAGGCTAAAATTCTAAAAGTATCCCCTTTAATTCTTGTTTTCAAGCCAACGGTAATAAACTCTTTCTCCCATGTATTTACAGGAAGCATCTGTTCAACAATATGATCACAATATGCTTTAGAATTAGGAATATTTGTACATCGGTTCCCACTCAGTACCGCAATATTTTTATTACTGAGAATATGAGAACCTGTTAATTCTGCTGTTTTTTGATATTGATAAACTTCTCCTTTAGAAAGGTTTACCTCAAAATTCCCTAAATTATTAGCTAACATTACTTTTACTTGAGTATTGTTTTCTTGTGCAACAATAGCAAATTCATCGGCTAAGATATTAGCATATCCCATAGTGTAATATTCTTTTCCAAGAAGTTTATCAGGAAGGAGTAAAAAAGCATCTGTTGACTGAAAACGTTGATTTAATCCAACAATAACTATATCTTTCTCTGAAGTTATTTCTAAAATTTTAGTACTGATTCCTGTTCCTGCAAGAAGCATCCGTTTGGGTATACTAATCTTTTCGATTGTATTTGCAGCAATTGTAAAATCAATTGTCTCATTGTTATCTAACAATTTAATTTGACCTATGGATGATTCTTTTGATGAAATAAATAGAGATAAACTCCCTGATGTATCATAGTTAGATATAAAGGCTGTATGAAAAGAAACACCTTGATTATTTGCTTTTTTCACATTAACAACCAATGTATCTATATTCATATTGTTATCATTATCAGTCACTTTAAGTGTGATTGTATGTGTACCAAGCAAAAGATTTGTTAAGGTAAACAGTGCTGAATTACTAAGGATTGCACCATTTTCACTCCACTCGTAAGCCACAACTGTTCCATCTGGATCGTAGCTGTTACTTCCATCAAGTTCAACACTCTCTCCTTCTGTAATAGTTTGATCATTTCCTGCTTTTGCAATAGGAACTTGACTCTCTGCTTTATTTACAGTAACCATCATTGTATCGCTGTCCATTAGTCCATCATTATCTGTAACAGTTAAAGTAAGGGTGTGTACTCCTGAAACTGTTGAAGTATAATTAAATGAAGCTGTGTTTGCTAAGAGCGTATCTCCTTCTTTCCATTGATAAGAGACAATCGTTCCATTATCTGTACCTGAACCTATAATAGAAACTGTTTCTCCTATGTTTATCACTTTGTCTTCATGTGCATTAGCAATAGGGGCATCCTCATTACATGGAATTGCAAATGTAGTATGAATATTAAAGTCTCTAGGATTGGTTGCTTTGGATACAATAGCACCTTTATACGCAAGTGCTTGAATTTTATATATTTTATTACAAGTTAATCCTGTAAGAGTAACATAAGCATCAGGATGTATGGATTCATCATTTGCTGAAATATTGACATTTATACCCTTTCCATCAAAAATTCTAAAACCATCTTCATTATTCGAGTTATCTTTAAAGTTAACACGAACAGAAGTTTTTGAATTTTTCACTGAAGTTACACCAATATATGGTCCAGGAGCATTAACTTCATCCTCTACTTCTGTAAAACATTTTGCCCCAAATGTACCTTTTATACTAAAACTACGAAGATCACTTTGTGAAGAGTTGCCATCTGCATTATACGCAACCATAACAGCTTGATACATCTTATCACAGCTTAATCCAGTTACATTAGTATAGACAAATGAACTCTCTCCAGCATCTATATTTAGGGTTTGAAATAGACTTGATGTCTCGTAATCATAAAGAGAAAGATAGAAACCATCTTCATTATTTGAATTGTCTTTTACTGAAATTCGAACAGATTTATTAGAATCATCTAATTTACTAACCCCAACATATAGTCCTGGAGCATTGGGGACTAGAGCATGAGCAAAAGAACAGATACCAAGAGTAGCTAATATTGCCAACTTTTTTTTATATTTAAACATCATTTTTTCCTTTTTTATTAATGTTTATTAAGATAGTTATTTCTTATATAACTAAAAAAGCTTTTTTAAATTAAAAAATAACTATAACATTAAAATAATAAATAAATTATTAAATATTTATATATATTAAAAAATATTTATAAATATTAATTTATGTTTTTAATAATAATATAATATATTATTTTTATTTTTAATACCTATACTAAACAAAAATCACCCTATCCCCCACACAAAAACCATCAAACTCATCAAAATTAGTATGCCCAATAATATTCCATCCTCCTGCTGAATCTTCTGGGTAGATGGCTGTTTGGTTATCTGCTATGCCTACTGAACCTTTGGGTATTTTTGCTCGTGGGCTGTCTAATCTTGGAGTTGTTATTTTTGGGTTTACTTTGGCTAAATAGGCAAACCCTACCATGAAGCCTATCGCATAGACTCGATAAGTGGTCTGTTTATGAAAGGATATAACCTCATCTATCATTAAATTATTATGATTGGCTACTCTTTTTAGGTCTAGATTATTTTTATAATTGGTTTTTATTTTGATTAATTTATTTGTTTTTTTATTGGCTAAAGTCAACCCTAGAGAGCATTGTTTTTGAATGGCTATTTTTATACTTTTGTGATTATATTTATAAATGTCATAGGTTATTAATATAGAACAGTAAGAAGGGGTTATATCTATAATCCATTCTAACTCTTGTAGGCTTAAATAGGTACTTTGAACCTCATCTAAAATCTCTTCGGAGATGTGTTGTTTAAAGTAAATGATAACAGAGTCAAAAGAGACAGTTTTAATATTCATTTTTTAACTTATGTAGTGATTTTAAAAGTTCTAATGCCGATTCATTATCACAATGAACACAGATGCTGTCTACTTTTAACTTTAACTCTTTACCGTGGATGGTTTTGAGTATATTTTTTTCAAAAAGTAGTTTTGCTCTGGTGATAACTTCTTGTTTATTCGAGATTACTGCTCCTTTTTCACTTCGTGAGAGTAAAAAACCTTCATCGGTATAGGCTCTATCTGCAAACACTTCATAAAGAAGTTCTATATGATACTTTTTTGCCAATGTTTCATAGTGGCTATTTTGGGAAGAGGATAAAATCATCAGTTTAATAGCCTTATCATATTTTGAAATGGCTTTTGCAATCGCTTTAAAAATAGTCTCATCTCTCATCATATTGTTGTACAACGCCCCATGAGGCTTCACATAGGTTACCTTCTGTTTATAACTTCGACATAGTGCATCCAATGCACCAATCTGATAGAGAACAAACGCTACAACCTCCTCTTCGCTACAGTTCATCTCACGCCGTCCAAAACCAATCAAATCGGGGTAAGCAGGATGAGAACCAATCTCAACGCCTTGCTCTTTTGCCATTTTGATGCTTTTGTGCATGGTTACAGGATCCGAAGCGTGGAATCCACAAGCTAAATTTGCCATATCGATTAAGGGCATAATCTCTTTGTCTAACCCAATGGTATAAATTCCAAAACCTTCACCCATGTCACAGTTTAATTTGATATTCATTCTCTCTCACTTTACTTTTATTTTGAAATAATATAATAATTTTTTAAAAAGGAAATTCATGATACTTATAACTGTAGAAGAAGATAAAAAAACCATCTCTAGTCGTTTTAGAAAAGCTGTTAATTTTGTATTTTTAGATGAAGGGCAAGTTTTTATAAAAGAAAATCCCCATAAAACATCAAAATCAAATGAATTTTTTGAATATTTTAAAACTCTAAACGTTCAATCCATCTATTTAAAAGAGCTGGGATACAAAACATTTTTAAGACTAGAAGAGTTAGGGATTGAGGTCTATTTTGTGCAAGAAGCAACGAGCTATAATAGGATTAAACCAAATGATTTACTTTTAATAAACAGTAAAAATGCTAGAGAGTTTTGCTCTTTAGGACATTATAAAAAGAAGAAGTAAAAAACTTCTTCTTTGAAACTTTAAAGACTATTTTTTAATATCTTCAGAAACTGTTACTGTTTCAGGTTTCATATCTTTAACAGCATCCATCATGTCTGTTTTTGCATCTTTAGCAGAATCAATAAGATCACTGGCTGCATCTTTTATGTCTGTCATTATACCTTTTGAACCATCTTTATCTGACTTTAATGGATTCATATCTTTAATTGTGTCCATGATACCTGTTGAACCATTTGAATCAGAAGTTGAATCTTTCATATCTTTAATACCATCAGTTGCAGAATCTTTCATCTCTTTCATTCCATCAGTAGCTTCGTTCTTCATCTCTTTACCAGCATCCATCATATCTTTCATCATATCACCCATAAAAGACATATCAGCCGAAGCAGTCGTAAGCATTCCAGCTGTCATTGCAGCTATTAGTGTAATTTTTTTCATAAGAAAATCCTTTAAGTTTTATATTAGAGTATAAGTAAGAGTTCCTTAAATAAATAACAAATACTAATCGATTAGTATTTATTTAATTAAAATAAGTGATTATTACTCACATTTAGAAATTAATAATTAACAAATTTCTCTTTCTAATTTCGTTAAAACTGCTCTAAACTCTACACTGTTTCCATTTAAATGATATACCATCAAAGCTCCCTCAGAGGTAGAGCTTCAGGAGCAGACCGTAATGTATCAAAAAGATTGTTAAAACTTTGCTCATGTTCCAATATTTTTTATATTTACTCTATAAAGCTCCCTCAATTCTAGCTCTTAAATCAATCTATAACCTGTTGAGATTTTTTCTAATCTATTCTCTTTAATAAGTTTTGTAATGTTTCTTGAAAAAGTTTCAGAGGTTATTCCTAAAATAGAAGCTATCTCATATTTCTTCAAGTCTAAACTCAATTCTGGGTTTTTTTTGTAAAAATGTAAAATCTTTTCAGAAGAGGTAGAAGCAATATTAAAATGAATATTTTGTTGTAATAAATCTATTTTATTAAGTAAAGATTGAATGATTCCACGGGAAATATTGGGATAGTCCATAAAGAGTTCTTCAAATTTTTCTAAATTAATTTTAATAATTGTTCCATCTGTTTTAAAGGTAGAAGTAGAGGGTAAAGCTGTATGGCGTAAGGTTGCAGGTTCAGCAAGAAGAGCAAAAGGAGTAAAGTATCCAAGAATAATTTCATTGCCTTTACTATCATGTTTAAAAAGACTTACAACGCCATCAACAAGTAAGATTAATGAATCACTAATCTCTCCTTCCATAAATAGAGTCGAACCCTTTTTATAATCATGCATATGAGAGATAGAAGATAGAAGAGTAATCTCACTACTCTTCAATGATGCGAACATTGTCACTTCTTTTAAAATTTCACTAATTGTTTTTTTCATTTCTTATTATAGCAAAATATAATAAGTGAATATAAAAGGAATAAATTAAAATTATGCCTTATATTCAGTAATCCATAAATCATGTAAATTACAGAAACTTGTAGCTACCAATGCTTTAGGTTCTTCTTTTAACTCAAATAGAGAGATGGCTTTTTTATCTTTTGGAAAAAATACTGTTTCTCCTAGAACTTCACCATCAGTGGTTAGTAACATATGTTTTACAATATAATGTGCTTCAGACATACCATGTTTGGTCTCGATGGTCACTTTTTTACCATCAACTGTAATAACAGGAGCATGAGAACCATCTTTACCTTTCCATCGTCCTTGATTCTTTGAACTATAAAAAATACCTTTTGGAGCAATGGTCTCTTCTTTTTTTACTTCTGTTTTCTTAGCTTCGACTTCTTTAGCTTTTTCATCTGATGCATTTAATGTTGTTGCTACTCCAGCTGTTAAAAGAAGCGAAGTTTTTATAAAATTTCTACGATTGTTCATAATGTTTCCTTGTTTGTGTATTCGAGGGAGTATAGCTAACTTTCTTTAACAAAAGTGAAAACTATGCTCGACAAATATTAAGATACTCTTCTAAAACATTTTTCATACCCTGCTCAATACACTCAATGGTTAAAACATGTCCGATGGAGACCTCTAAAATATTTTTTATCTCTAAAAATCTAGGTAAATTTTTTAAATCTAAGTCATGTCCTGCATTTACTTCTAAACCTAACTTTTGAGCTTCAATAGAAGCTTTATTAAATTCTCTCCAAATTTCATCTTCCTTTTCTGTACCTAAAGAAGAGGCATAGGTTTCAGTATAGAGTTCAATTCGTTGAGTTCCAATAAGTGAAGCCAATCGAACTTGTTCTATATCTGGGTCTAAAAAAATAGCTGAACGTACACCTAAACTTTTTAAATAGGCACAGGTCTCTCTAATAAAAGCTTCATCTTTTTCTACATCCCAACCATGATCAGAAGTAAGTTGATCTGGTGCATCGGGTACAAGTGTACATTGTGTTGGTCGTACTCTCTCTATGAGTTCTAAAAACTCTTTCGAAGGATAACCCTCAACATTAAACTCAACAGATGTTCCTTCGAGTAACTTTCCCAAATCAACAGTATCTTGTCGTGTAATATGTCGTTCATCTTCGCGAGGGTGTACCGTAATACCATCTGCCCCCAAAGCTATAAATTTCTTTGCAAACTCAACTACGTTGGGGAAGTCTCTGCCTCTTGAATTTCTTAGTAGTGCTATTTTATTTAGGTTTACACTTAATTTTGTCATATTTCATTCCTTATTTAAAACTAGATTTTTTAATTCTTTAAGACAACAACTCTACAACTTTATCAATAGGACGACCAATCACGGCTCTATCTCCTCTGATAACAATTGGTCGTTCTATCAATTTTGGGTGAGCCATCATCGCTTCAATAAGTGCCTCTTCAGATTTTTCATCTTCTAAGTTTAACTCTTTATAAATGCTCTCTTTGGTTCGCATTAGTTCTCTTGCTGAATTCATGCCTAGCATCTTTAAGATATTTTGTAACGTTTCTTTTGTTGGTACAGTTTCAAGATATTTTACAACTTCAACCTCTACCCCTCTCTCTTCTAATAGCTTAAAAGAGTCTCTGGATTTTGAACATCTTGGGTTATGCCAAATTTTAATATCGCTCATGATTGTTTATCCTTATGGTATATTTTTTTGTATTTTACACAAAAGGTCTAATATCAATAATTAATCTTGCAGGATTTTTATAATCATAAACTTTGATACTAGATGTATCCCTTAATTTAATAGTGAACTTAAAACCACTATCATCAAGATATTCATTAAAATAGATTTTTTCAATAGAACTCCCTTTTGAAAAAGTTGGAAATTTTGCAGAGAACCCTCTATATCCATTCATTGTCACTACAATTGTATTCTTTCCAGAGTTATAATCAACACCATATGAACCAGCTTTTTTCACTGTTCCACCATGTGCATCAACGTCAATCCACTTATCAATATCGAATACCAAACGGGTATAGGTCTCATGTCTACCTACACGAACAGCTTTTACATTCAAACTGTCAGTAACAACACCCCCTTGAAAGTGCTGAACAGTTTCAGCTTCAACCATAATATCTTCTTCCTCTGGCACAATCTTTGTTTCTACTTTCACTTTTACTGGTTCGGGAGAAGTAAGTGCATTCGCAACAGCAACAGGAGCTTCATGATCAAATCCATGATCGATAAAATCAATGGTTTTAGGTTCAAAAGTTTCCACTTTTACAACTCTTTCTCGGCGTGGTTCAATGTAAGTACGTTCTACTAAATCCGTTGCAGACTCTTTTCGCTCAATTAAGTTCATAATCGCATGATGATCAGTTACTTTTACTTTGCTATCATTGCTATCATATTTTGTACCTGTTTCACATGCAGTAAAGGCAAAGAGAAGTGTTAATAAAACAGTTGTTTTCATTAGAAAATTCCTTTTTTAAACAGATTATAACATAATTTTAAACTCTATTTATAGAGAATCTTTCTTAAATCTAAATAAACTTTTGTTCCTACATTTTTTTCAGACTCAATCCATAGTTTAATCTTCTCATCACTACAATAAGCTTTAACCAATGCCAAACCTATACCTTCTCCATAAGAGGTATCATCAGACTGATAATAGCGTTTATATACACGTTTTAACTCCTCTTCATTCATACCTATACCATGGTCTTCAACCATTAAAATGTTGTTTTTCAATTGAATCTCAATTGACTTATTTTTCTCTGAATATTTCATGGCATTGACCAAAATATTGTCCAACATTTTTTCAAAACCAATCTTATCAGCCATAACAATAAAGGGCTTTAAGTCTAAAGAGAAAGGATTTCGTTTTAGATATTTTAAAGCATCAACCCTCTCTTGCATCAGTACACTTACATCTATTTTCTCTTTAGCAACTGTTTTAATCTCTTTTTTAATGCTATAGAGAAGCTCTTCATAGAGTCGTTCTAATCTGATAGAAGAGTCCTCTATTCGTTTTAAACGTTTAATAGATTTTGGGTCATTTTTAAGTGTCCGTTTAAGCAGTAAAGAGTTGGCTTGAATCGTAGAGATAGGAATGGTTAACTCATGAAGTATCTCTTTGGTTAGGTCTAAAATATTGTCATCCAATCTAAATTTTTCGCGTAAAAGATAAGAGTTTAGCATAAATCCTAAAATTAACGAGCCAACCATAATCATAAGACTGGGAATAATAATTTCTACTTGCTCATTAAAAAAGCCATATATCGTGACTATCAAAACAATAATAACAAAAAGATAGAGCAAAATAGAGACAAGTATCTGTTTTTTCATAAACATATAATAGCTCCGATTCAATTAACACTAAATTAACATAATAACTATATAGTAAATTTATATTTTAGAATAAGAAGGGTTTATCTGTGAGAAAAACTATCTGTTTGTCAATTGCATCAATTGCAGTACTTCAGGGAGCTGAACAACTAGAAGCAATAAGTGTAAATGAGAAGATTGACACAAAGATTGTCGAAAATGTGAGTGGGGCAGAGGTTAAATCGGCTGATTTAGCAGACGCACTGAATAAAAATGTACCAAGTATCTCACTCATCCGTAGAAGTGGAATTGCCAATGACATCATTTTAAGAGGTCAAAAAAGAGACAACATAAACATTACCATTGATGGAGCTAAAATTTGTGGGGCATGTGTTAACAGAATGGATCCACCAACCTCTCATGTGGTCACACATGCCATAGAGAATGTAGAAGTAAGAGAAGGTCCTTTTGATATTGAAGAGTTCGGTGTTTTAAGTGGTTCGGTTAAAGTAACCACCAAAAAACCAACCAAGAAACTAACAGGGGAGTTGGGCATAAATGCAGGAAGCTTTGGCTATAAAAAACTCTCAGGAACAGTCTCAGGAGGAAGTGATAAAGTACGAATGTTGTTCTCTGCATCTGCTGAAGAGTCAAAGCAGTATGAAGATGGTAATGGTAACAACTTTGCAGAGCAGTTAACTAACTACACATCACGTACCATTTCTACAACCGATGATGGGTTTAACTACAGCAATGCAGATAGAAACAGAGACTCTTTTGATAAAAAAATGGTTATGGGAAAAGTTTTTATTGACATAACAGATGAGCAAGAGTTACGTTTAAGTTATACTGCCAACAGAAGTACCGATGTTCTCTACCCCTCTAGTAAAATGGATGCATTATCAGATGACAGTGATATTTTCAATGCAGAATACACCGCTAAAAACCTCTCTTCTTACTCAACACAATTTGACATACAAGTGTACAACTCAAAAGTTGATCATCCCATGAGTACCAAATATAGAGCATTAGCCAATACATCAGGCAACTACATGACCCATCACTTGACCACCGATATGAAAGGGTTAAAAGTTAAAAATAAGCTCAATGCTTTTGGTGGAGAAGTAACCTATGGAGTCGATACAAGTAAACGAAACTGGGATGGAGTGTTC
>Ga0256844_10000727_pt1 | contig 12553 bp, 12 predicted proteins | sample MusselsmetaG_FD_189100 | JGI IMG/M metagenome (GOLD analysis project Ga0256844, IMG submission 189100) | Mussel associated microbial communities from hydrothermal vent at the East Pacific Rise, Pacific Ocean - Mussels | ecosystem: Host-associated > Mollusca > Shell > Unclassified ... | reverse complement strand
GAGGATTGTTTCGACATAGCCTTGGGTTTTGGCGATTTCTTTGGTGGTTTCCATGTATTTTGCGACGGCGGGGTAGTTGGCAAAATAGGCGTCAATATATTGTTTGGCTTCGGTACGGGAGACTTCGATTTGCTTGGCAAGACCGAAGGCGCTCATACCGTAGATTAGGCCGAAATTAATGGCTTTGGCTTTGCGGCGATGGTCGCTGGTAACTTGTTCGATGGGGATATTGAACATCATTGATGCGGTGGTGCGGTGGACATCCATATCGTTGTTAAATGCATCTAGGAGGTGTGCATCTTGGGAAATATGTGCCATAATGCGTAACTCAATTTGTGAGTAATCAGCGGCGATAATCACATTGCCTGTTTGGGCAATAAAGGCACCACGGATGCGGGCGCCTTGTTCGGTGCGGATGGGGATGTTTTGCAAATTTGGATTGGCGGAGGACAATCGACCTGTGGCGGTAACGGCTTGGTGGTAGGAGGTGTGTAGGCGTTTGGTGGTTAAATCTAGTTGTTTGGGCAATGCTTCAAGGTAGGTGGAATTAAGTTTTGCCAGTGTGCGGTAGCTTAGAATCAAATCTACCAAGGGGTGATCTAAGAGTTTGAGGGCTTCTTCGTTGGTTGAGGGGGCGCCTTTGGGGGTTTTTTTCTTGGGTTCTAGTCCAAGACCTTCTGCGCTGAATAAAATTTGCTGAATTTGCTTGGGTGATTCTAGGTTAAAAGCATCGCCTGCGAGTTCAAATGCTTGGGTTTGAATGGCTGTCATTTGCTTGGCAACATCAATTTGCTGGGTGTTAAGTGCTTGGGAATCTAGGGCGACGCCGTTGCGCTCCATTGTTACCAGAACGGGGATGAGGGGCAATTCTACTTGTAGATAAAGTTTGTATAAATCTGGGTATTTCACCAATTCGTGTGCCAATGTTTCGTTAAGTTTGTGCGTTACAATCACATCTTCACAGGCGTAAGGGGCGGCAATGTCAATGTTTACTTGATTAAATGGGAGTTGTTTTTTGCCTTTGCCAGCCACATCGGCAAAATGGATGGTTTCGTGTTGTAGATAAAACACGCTCAAATCATCCATATTGTGCCGAGTGGCAACTGAGTTTAGGCAATAAGATTTCAGCATGGTGTCATCGATAATGCCATTTAACTCAAGGTGATAATTCGCCAAAACATGGGCATCGTATTTTAGATTCTGTCCGACTTTGCCGATGGCAGCGTTTTCCAAAATTGGTTTTAATTGATTAAGCACTGTGTGGCTATCTAATTGCTGTGGCGCATCTAAATAATCGTGTCCAACGGGAATGTAAAAACTGTCCTTGTCCACCAAAAATACCCAGCCAACAATGTGTGCATTCATATAATCAAGTGAGGTGGTTTCTAGGTCAAATACAAAGCTCTTACACTGCTCTAACCGTGCTACTAAATGCTCAAAATCTCCTTGATTAAAGACAACTGTTTGCGTGTATTGATCCAGCCAATCGGCTTTAGGTTGGGCGACTTGGGGCGTTTCTGCTAATGGGGTTTTTGGAGCAAGTGTTTCAGGGGGTGCGCTGTGTCCCAATTGTTGAAACCAGACTTTAAATCCGTATTGTTGGTAAAGACTGGACAATTTTGCGTTATCAGCATCTGGCTCATCGTCCAAAATATCGCATGGCAAAGGCACATCAAATTTGAGTTGAACCAAGCGATAGGACAACGCCAATAAATCAAAATTCTCACGCAATTTTTCGCCCACTTTGCCCTTAATTTGCTCGGCATTGGCTTTAACGCCTTCAATTGAACCAAATTGTTCTAGCCATTTAACCGCCGTTTTTGGGCCAACGCTTGGCACGCCGGGAATATTGTCTGCACTGTCGCCAGTAAGTGCCAACAAATCTAAGATTTGCTCAGGGAGAACGCCCATTTTTTCAACCACACCTTGGCGGTCGTACAAAGTGCCTTTCATGTCTAATTGAAAAACATTAGCACTCACCAACTGCATTAAATCCTTGTCACTACTGGCAATCAATGTTTTGATATTTTGCTTATCTGCATAAGTTGCTAATGTTGCAATGACATCATCCGCTTCAACTTTGTCAACACAAATAAAATGCAGTCCCATGGCACGCACAATCTCATACAATGGCTCAATTTGTATGATAAGTTCTTCATCAGCTGGTTTTCTGTGTGCTTTGTATTCTGGGTAAATATCATGGCGAAAATTCTTTCCCTTAGCATCAAAAATTGCAATTATCTTTGCCGCTGGGTGCTGATGTTGTAAGCGTTTAATGGCGTTTATCACGCCAAACATAGCACCGGTTGGAAAGCCCTCGTCATTGCTTAAATTTTGTGCAAGGGTGGAGAAATACGCTCGGAATAAAAAGGCAGTTCCGTCTAATAAGATAAATTGATAAGGTTGTTGCATAATGGTTAAAGACCTTTGCAGTGCATAGGCTTTTTTTAAGGGTTGGAAAAATATAATAGATTTTATCCTTCTATGAGGGCTGTTAAAGATATTTTTAAAAAGTTTTTGGTATAAAATGCAGATTTTAACACCCAATTTTTCCAAAAAATCATGTCAAAAACGCTCATCAGTGCCAATCACATTAGCCTCAGTCACCACGGCAAAAAGGTACTTGATGATGTGAGTTTTGAACTAAAAGCAGGTGAATTTATCACCTTAATTGGGCCCAATGGCGCTGGCAAGAGTTCGTTGATTAAAATCTTGCTTGGGCTGATTGCCTCTGACCATGGAAAGATTAAAAAATCTAAAGACATAAGATTGGGCTACACGCCACAAAAATTCATTGCCAATGAATTTATTCCAATTATAGTGGCTGATTTTCTCAAACTCAATCAAAAGATTGACACCCAGTTTTTAACCGATATCGCCACACTCACTGGCATTGAAACACGACTAAACTTACCCCTAAGCAGTTTATCTGGTGGCGAAATGCAACGCGTATTGCTCGCCCGTGCATTACTAGCAAAGCCCAATGTCCTTATCCTTGACGAGCCTGCACAAAACCTTGATATTGATGGACAAATGCAACTCTACAAACTCATTCAAGACATTCATCAACAACAAGATTGCGCCGTCTTAATGGTCTCTCACGACCTGCATCGAGTCATGAAAGAATCAACCCAAGTGCTGTGCCTATATCGCCATATTTGTTGTATGGGTCAACCTGAAACCCTTATTAAAAACCGTCAATTTAACGATTTATTTGCCGACCAAATGGATGAATTGATGGCAACTTACGAACATCATCACAATCATTGTCATAAAGATTAGTGGCTTGCCCTGATATAATGTTTATTTTTTGAACGATGGATAAATTATGAAGGATATTATTGAAGCAGCTTTTGAAAACAGAGCCAACCTTAACCCACAATCAGCCAGCACGGAAATCAAACAAGCCGTTGCCGAAGCCATTCACCTACTTGACTCAGGGCAAGCACGCGTCGCCGAGCAAAAAGGGGTAGGTGATTGGGTGGTCAACGAATGGCTAAAAAAAGCAGTGTTATTGTCTTTTAGACTAGAGGACAATGTGCCTATGCAAGGCGGTTTTACCCAATATTATGACAAAGTTCCTTCAAAATTTGCCACTATGTCCGCAGACGAATTTGCAGCAGCAGGCGTTCGTGTCGTTCCCCCGGCAAGCGCACGCCGAGGTTCTTTTATCGCCAAAGACACCGTGCTAATGCCCAGTTATGTCAATATTGGCGCTTATGTGGATTCAGGCACTATGGTGGATACTTGGGCAACTGTTGGCTCATGCGCACAAATTGGTAAAAATGTTCACTTGTCTGGTGGCGTTGGTATTGGTGGCGTATTAGAGCCATTGCAGGCCAGCCCAACGATTATTGAAGACAACTGCTTTATCGGCGCTCGTTCAGAGGTTGTGGAAGGGGTGATTGTGGAAGAGGGTGCGGTGATTTCAATGGGTGTTTATATTGGACAATCTACCAAAATTTTCAATCGTGAAACAGGGGAAATTACTTATGGTCGTGTGCCAGCAGGATCGGTTGTTGTTTCGGGTAATTTGCCTTCAAAAGACGGCAGTTATTCACTTTACTGTGCAGTAATTGTTAAACAAGTTGATGCCAAAACTCGCTCTAAAGTAGGCATTAATGAGTTGTTAAGAGGTATTTAACTGCTGGACTGAGAGGTTTTTGTGTAAATATGAATATGCATCAATAATCCACTTTTTCGCCCACTGGGTCATTTGTTTAAACCGTAAAATCCACCAAGTTGGCAAAAAAAATTAAATGTTATTCTTCATTCGTATTTGCACAAAGACCTTCTTTCATTTTTTCCAGCTGACTGATGTAGTTAGGTAATAAATGGTCCTCCGCCCAGTCTTCAATGCAGCCACTGCCAAAGGTTATACTAAATTCTTGATTTACATGCTGATAATAACAACCTAAGGTGTTTTTTAAAGGCAATTTTGGCACTTCGTCGTTTACATTAACCACTCGCCAAGAATTGAGGTTTGCATTGTTGTATATTGCAGCATATTCAGGAGAGCCTGTGCGAGGCGCTGCAAATGAGTAGAGAATAAGGTCTTGATATTCTGTATGCTTGACAATATCAAGTGCATTCAACACAGCAAGAGCGCCACCCAAACTGTGGCCAGTCAAATATATATTGCCTTTTATTTGCCTCTCTTTAAGAAAGTTCAAAACCTTGACCTGAGGGGAGAAAATTTTTTCTGCCAATGTATATACTTGATAAAACCCAGATTCAACTTTGCTGCCTTCTGTAAGGTAAGCACAATCTTCTTGCTCAAAGTCAATCGCTTCAAACCACTCTTCAATGGTAAGAACACCACGCCAACTAATATAAATATCCCCTCCTTTAGAGGCGATAAAGCCCAATGGATAAGGGTCACCTTCATGCGTTGTTTGGAATGTGATTTCTAATTTATAGCCCTCAGGTACTGTCCATTTTTTGCCTTTTATATAATCAACATATTGAGCATATGTCGCAGCGCTCAAATGAGCCAATTCTAAGGCTAGGTTTATATCAAATTTTTTTGATGAAGTCATTTTAATTGAATTGAGTGTTAATATCAGTCAAGCAAAACTATTGGCAAATCAATGAAGCGCGCTTGTTGGGAAACCATATACATTTTCCAACATTACTTCCTTTTTGATTATAAAATCTAAAAACTTTACCCTTGTTGGTCAAAATTCCGTAGCCGAAACCTGAGCGAGAATAAACAAAATTAGCCTTATGTTTGTTAATATCAACGGATTTTTTCGTGGTGTTACCCACTTTGTATAATGCTGTGCCGCTATTGCCAACAATCAGTTGATCGTAATCGGTGTGCATATCTAACACTTGTAAATAATGTGCGTGCCCAGCAATAAATAGGGTGCGATTAGGCAGTAGGTTTTTGAAGGCCATTTGTTGGGTTAAATTGCCGTAATAATATTTGGATTTAATCTTATTATAGGTCCACATAGGTCGGTGTGTCAGCACTATATTGGTCGAATCTTTGTCAAGTTTTAACTGCTCTATTGTCTTTTTATACAGTGCTAATTGTGTGTCGGAGGTACGGTCGTCCTGACCATAACTACTGTCAAACATAATATAATTAACATTTTTCAACTTAAACATATAGGGTTTTTCCATCTCGGCACAAGTTTGCCCAGTATATGCCCATGGCGATAAATAGCGGGACCAGCCATTTTTTGCCCTACTGCAATTTTCATGATTGCCCCTAGAAAAGGCAATGACTGCAGATTGAAACAACGAACTTGCAGGTGTAAACCAATCGGCATTCCAAGTGTCCCAATTGTATCCACTTGGCGAACCTTTGCAACCTTTATTGCCCTTAGGACAGGGGGTTTCCCGGTAAAAATAATCGCCTACATGTAAAATTATGTCAGGGGTTTTTGAGGCAATACTGGCACTTAATTCACGAAACGGCCAAGCCTTAACATCATTACAGTCTTGGACGCTAGTTTTCTTAATCCGACACCCTGTGTCGCCTAATATCGCAACACGATTTACTTCACTGGGTAAAGTAGGCAACACCCGCTGTTGAATTTTGATTGAATGGGTGTCACGGCTAACCAACAATTCACAGACTGCTGGAAAATTCGCCACCTTAGGCGCTCTTAATTTCATCACAGTAGGAACATTATTGATGTGTGCCACTGGACATTGTTTGTCATTTAATAAAATGGCTCTAACGCTAAGTTGATTATTTGCCGCCATTTGTACCCATCGATAAGGGGATTGTGCGTAAGTCAAAGATGACAATAATAACAACGAAATAGCAATAATAAACTTAGAAAAATTCATAAAAACTCCTTAGAGAGACCTTTGCATAAATATAAATAATCATCCATATTTACGCAAAGGTCTCAGTTAATAACTGACGCTAAAAATAACACCAAACAACACACTCATACCAATATATTGATTGTGCAAAAATGCCTTAAAATAGGCATTTTTTTCCCGTTTTTTAATTAAAAACTGATGGTAGATCATTAGCCCTAGCACCATAAAAAGCATAAAAAAATATTCTAATTTTAACGCAAATACCAACCCAATTATCAATAAAAGACTTATTAATATCAATTGTAATATGGCAATAATCAAACGGTCAAACTTTGCAAATAAAATAGCCGTGGATTTAACGCCAATCTTTAAGTCCTCTTCCCTATCTGCCATTGCATACATCGTATCGTAAATAACCGTCCAAACAACCGTTGCGAAGAAAACCCACCACGCCTCACTCGGCACACTGCCCTTTGTGGCAGCAAAAGCCATCGGCACACTCATCGCAAATGCACAGCCAAGCACGAATTGCGGCAGATGTGTCCAGCGTTTGGTAAATGGGTAAAGTGTCGCTAAAAAACCTGCAATTACTGCCAATTGAACGGTTAAAGCATTGGTCAACAACACCAAGCCAAAGGCAATCATCATCATTATAAAAAATAAAATCAGTGCCGACTTAGGATGAATTTCACCTGTTGTAATAGGGCGATTGTGTGTGCGTTCAATCAATTTATCGATTTTTCTATCGGCATAATCATTAATCACACAACCTGCTGAACGCATTAAAACCACGCCTAAAACAAAAATCAGGCATAACTTTAAATCAGGCAAACCCTCTGCCGCCAAAAACAATGCCCATAAAGCAGGATAAAGCAAAAGAGCAATGCCAATTGGCTTATCCAAACGCATCAGGCGAAAATAAGCATTCATAATGTTGCCAAAAATGCCTTTAATTCAGCTGACAACGGCGCTTTAACGGTTTGAATTTCTTCCGTACTTGGATTGGTAAAAGTTAATTGATGGGCATGTAAAAACAAACGCCTCAGACCTTGAGCATGTAATTTACGGTCAAATTCCCTGTCACCATATTTATCATCACCCGCCAGCGGATGCCCTGCATATTGCGCATGCACACGGATTTGATGCATTCGCCCAGTTTCAATTAACACTTCAACCAAAGCCGCATCAATACGGTCGAAATTTTTCAACGGTTGAAAATGACTCAACGCCTCTTTGCCTTTAACATCCACCACTGTGCAACGAGAATTTTGATACAAAGGCGCATCAATCGTATGGCGTTTTTTTGACCAAGTGCCTTTAACTAAAGCGGTATAACGCTTTTCCATTTGATGCTGCACCAATTGTTCGTGCAAATTTTTCAACACACTGCGTTTTTTGGCAATCAACAACACACCCGAAGTCGCTCTATCAATACGATGCACCAACTCCACAGGCGTGTTATACATATCTCTCAACGCCTCAATCACCCCCACATCAATCCCACTGCCACCATGGACTGCTAAACCACTCGGCTTATTGATGATCAGCAACCCTTTGTCTTCATATAAAACACTCTCAGTCAATAATTTCTTAAGGCCGTCAGAAGTTTTACTAGACTTTGGCTCGGCAACCCGAATAGGGGGAATGCGCACCACATCATCCATTTGTAATTTGTAATCCGCCTTTTTCCTGCCTTTATTAACCCGCACCTCGCCCTTACGAATTACCCGATAAATATGCGATTTTGGCACGCCCTTTAGATGTTTTAATAAATAATTATCCAAGCGTTGCCCCACAGCAAATTCATCAACTGTTTGAAAAATAACGCTCATAAGGCAAACAAGGTTTTAAAATTACTCGTGGTAGCACTGGCAATTGTCTCAATGCTTACGCCCCGAATTTCAGCTAATTTTTCAGCCGTATAATAAGTATAAGCAGGTGAATTAGGCTTGCCACGATAAGGCACAGGGGTCAAATAAGGCGCATCCGTTTCCACCAAAATCCTATCCAACGGCACTTTTTTAGCAACCTCTCGCAAATCCCCCGCACTCTTAAAAGTAATAATGCCTGAAAATGAAATATAAAAACCCAAATCCAACGCCGCCTTAGCCGTCTCCCAATCCTCAGAAAAACAATGCATCACCCCTTTCTGTGCCTGCTCTTCACGCATAATCTCAATAGTATCCGCCCTAGCATTCCGAGTATGAATAATCATCGGCTTACCCGAACGATTTGAAGCCTGAATATGTCGCCTAAAACGCGCCCTCTGCCAGTCAGCAGTGTCTTTTTCCACATGAAAATAATCCAACCCCGTCTCCCCAATAGCAATAATATTATCATCCTGAGCCAACGCCAATAACGCCTCCACACTCGGATCCTGCCCCTCCATTTCACAAGGATGCACCCCCACCGACGCATAAATCTGCGGATACTTTTTCGCCAAAGTCAACACCTCATCAAAATGCTCCAAATCAATACAAACGCACAAAAATGTCTCCACCGATAGCGTCTTAGCATGCACCAACAAACTTTCCATACTACCGCCAAATGCGGATAAATCTACTCTGTCGAGATGGCAATGTGAGTCAATAATTTTCATGACTATCCGACATTGTTTTCACAAACTTGTTTAAAGAAATCTCTAATAATCTTTGATCATTGACATCGCCTTTTTTCGCTCTCTCTCTAAAACTGACAAATTCGTTACCCAAATTTTCTGAATTTAATCTATTAAAATGGATTTGACTGTAAGCATAACTGGCAACATATTGATGTTGCATATCTAAATTTAACATATCTTTTTCTCCCTATACGGCAATGCACGAGAACTGAGTGCCGCAAGACTCGGTTGTTCATTTTTATTCTTTGGTAAAAGAATATCCGATTGATGATATTCCTCATACTCTGTATCACTTAATGACGATGAGACAATAACTTTATAAAATTTATTAACGCCAATCAATCCAAGGTCAAACAATATATGGAAATCGGCTCTTAATAAAATACCATTTGTAATATGGTTTGTTTGCACACCTTGATACGGAACAATATGAGCCGCTTCAAGAATAGGCGGTAAATTTGTTGCTGAAATGGCGCACTTTCCATTATATATTTTCAATAATTTACTTCTAAATGTAGCTTGCCCTCGTCTATTCGAAATAGATCGGGTTATTTGTTCTTTGGCACTTTTTGCATCTTTCGGATCAAACGCCTTAGCGCTCAATTCATCTTCTGAAATTGTATGAATTTTAGTATCACCTAGTACTACAGACTCCCACTGATAAGAAGTTAAATTTGCTTTAATGAGTATTTTCTTTGTTGAATTTCCCCCTGTGCTACTTGGGTCTTGTTTTTTATCCTTTTGTGCTTTGCAAATCAAACTTTTTATCTTTTTTGCATCTGAAGACAGCACTATGTCAGTAGAATTTTCTATTTTAAGCGCTCTTTCTTCCATAGCAGGCCATATCTTCAACGCTCTACTAGAGAGTAAAAACACCTTAATCGTTTTTATCTTCAATAAAAAAAGTCTTGATAATATCGTTTCCAGTGCAAGAAGATAGTCCGTGTTTCTTTCGTTTACGCTATTTCTTGTACCACCCCTTGATTCCATTACAAGCCCAAAACCATCTTCTTCCAGTTTTATTGATACAGAAGCGTTAAAAACTTCGTTATTTTCAGAAACAACATTCATATTTTACCAAGCAAAGCGACATCCACTTTGTCGCCAAATTTACCTAAACCGCAACTAAAAAACACTTGATCTTGAATTGCTCTCAAAAAATGGCAAACAATATCCCTCTCTATCTTTTTTTCTCTATCTTTAACTTTAAGGGCATAAAATGAGTGTTTTTGAAAAAAGACATAGCTTATTAAAACTTTAACACCACTCTTGAGGTGTATTTTTTTTATGGTTTTAAAGCGATATTCAGAAATGTCTTTAGCGAATAAATCAATTGCTTCTATTTTCACAAACCTAACCCCTTAAATAATTTCTTGGCTTTATTTTTAATATCATCAGTATCAAATTGCTTTTCAATGTCATCTAAACTACCCTTGATGCCGAGTTTTTGTTCAATCTGGCGGCGTAAGTTGGCTTCAATTTCTTTTTTACCTGCTATTATCCCTTTTTTTTCTAAGGCGTTTTTTAGATTGTGTAGGATTTCTTTCGCCACTTCCTTGCCAATTTTATCAACTGGAATGCCAGAACTGCCACCAAAATTGCGTGCTGAGATGTTGGGTACTTTAAGGGTGGTTTTGAGCCATTTGGTGTTAATTTTAAGGCTAATGTTGCGGACTTCAAGGTGTTTTATTTGAATGCGTTTTGTTTGGGATTTTTGGGATTTTTGGGTTGTGGGTTTGGCGCTGGTTAGGGTGTTGTTGTCGGGTTTGTCTAAATTGGTTAATAATTGGGTTAAATTGACTTGGTTGGCGTTTTGTTCTAGGGCAAATTGTAAGCCATCCAGTTTGATTTCGTCAATAACGATTAAATGGCTATTTATAGGACCGATTTTGAGTAAAAAGTGATCCAGAGAAAGGGCGTCTTTATGCTTGAAATTAAAGGGGTTCTGCACTTTTATGAAGTCAATATTAAGGCTTTTTTCAAACAAATGGAGACTAAATTGGCTGATTTCAACGGGTGATTTGAACAAGGTTTGGGCGTATTTTTGAGTGTAATGTTTGCCAATTGGGTTGATAAAAAAAGCGATGGCTAGGGCTAGAATGGCAAGTAAAGCTAATATTTTGTAGAGTATTTTCATTGTGTTTTCCTTATTTTTTGAGACCTTGGTATAAATATGAATGGTGGGCAAACAGTGGATTTTTGATAATTATTCATACTTGTACAAAGGTTTCATTTTAATTAAAAATCGTTGGTCTGAAACCCAAGGGACAGACAGTTGATAGATTTCAGCCTCTTTGGGTGGTGTTTCTTGTTTGGCATTTGCGCCTTTCATTAGCAAATAATGTCCATTATCGCATAACAAATGTTGGGTTAAGTTTAAAGTTTTGTCCACTTCTGCAAATGCTCTGGAGGTGATTTGACCAAAACATTGTTGTGGGTTAAATGCTTCAACTCGTGCATTTATCACAGACAAATTTTTGAGCGCCAACTGGCTTTTTACAAATTGCATAAATCGGCATTTCTTGCCTACTGTATCCAGCACACTCACGGCAAGGTCGGGCTTCATAATGCTGAGTACAATCCCTGGTAATCCTGCGCCTGAGCCTACATCAAGCAATGGCGATTGGTCGATAAATGGCACGATGGATAAACTGTCTAGCAAGTGTTTTTTAACGCCGACTTCCATCGTGCGAATTGCGCTTAGGTTGTAAATTTTGTTCCATTTTATAATCAATTCTAGATAATGAATGAGTGCGCTTGCTTGAGCATCGTTAAGTGCGATGTGCATCTCTTTTGCGCCTTGTATGAGGAGTTCTTTCATCGTTTATAGGTTTTTAAATACACCAATAAAATAGAAATAGAGGCGGGGGTAATGCCTTGAAGTCGGCTGGCTTGGCCAATGGTTTCTGGTTGATGGTCGTTAAGTTTTTGTATGACTTCGGCAGACAATGCTTTGATGGCGCTATAATCCATGGTTTCTGGCAAAAGGGTGTTTTCGTTTTTGCGATATTTTTCAATTTCTTCTAATTGGCGTTTGATGTAACCGGCGTATTTGATTTGATTTTCTACCACGGCAATCAAAGTTGTGTCATGCAAAAAAGGCTTTCCTGATGCAATTTGGCTTAAAATTTGATAATCTACTTTTGGTCGTTTTAACAATTCCAACAAAGAGTATTCGTGGTTCAATTTCCCCAGTATTTCGCTTGCTTGCGTATCGTTGGCTTGAATCCAAGTGGTTTTTAGGCGTTGTTTTTCTGCTGCAACTGCTACATATTTAGCCTCAAAGGCTGCCCATTGTTCATCATCTACAAGCCCCAACGCTCTGCCTTTGGGAGTGAGGCGTTCATCGGCGTTATCTTCTCTTAATAACAAGCGGTATTCGGCACGAGAGGTAAACATTCGATACGGTTCGTTTGTGCCTTTGGTGATCAAATCATCTACCATTACGCCAATATAAGATTCATCGCGTTTTGGGTGCCAAGGGGCTTTTTCCTGCACGGCACAGGCGGCATTAACACCTGCCAACAGGCCTTGTGCTGCTGCTTCTTCATAGCCTGTTGTGCCGTTAATTTGCCCTGCAAAATACAGGCCTGATATTTTCTTTACTTCCAGCGTTTGCTTTAATCCTCTAGGATCAAAGAAGTCGTATTC
>Ga0256844_10000726_pt1 | contig 12557 bp, 9 predicted proteins | sample MusselsmetaG_FD_189100 | JGI IMG/M metagenome (GOLD analysis project Ga0256844, IMG submission 189100) | Mussel associated microbial communities from hydrothermal vent at the East Pacific Rise, Pacific Ocean - Mussels | ecosystem: Host-associated > Mollusca > Shell > Unclassified ... | reverse complement strand
TTTATTCGATAAGTATTCATATTTAATGCCAATTGACATTCTTGGTTGCCTTTTTCTGCTTCAGCTTCAATATCTCTTAAATCACTAAAGCCTGTCAGACCAAACATACCACTTTCCTTTTGTAGCATTGCATTTACTTTGTCTAAAGTGTAGCCTAGGTTATTTACCAAATGAAAAATAATTGCATGGTCTATATCTCCACTTCGTGTCCCCATGATGAGTCCTGATACTGGGCCAAAACCCAAAGAATGGTCTATGCTTTTTCCGTTTTTAATAGCTGTTATACTACATCCATTGCCTAAATGAATCGTAATAATTTTACTTTTTTTGGTTCCTAAATAGGCTATTGCTTTTTCTGAAACATATTTATGACTGGTACCATGAAAGCCATAACGACGAATCTTATTCTCTTCTAAAAATGAATTAGGAATTGCATATTTATAAGCTTCAACGGGAATTGTTTGGTGAAAAGCAGTATCGAATACCGCAACTTGTTGTGCTTTTTTAAAAATAGATTCTGCTACAATAATACCTTCGTAATTGGGAGGGTTATGCTGTGGTGCTAATGAAAATAATTGCTTAATTTTTTCTTTTACAGCATCATTAATAAGTACTGTTTTTGAAAAAGAACTTCCGCCATGCACTACTCTATGCCCAACAACATTAATTTCTTCGGTAGATTGTAGCACACCAACCTTAGTGTCTAATAAAAAACCTACAAGCTTTTCTAAGCCTATTTTATGATTGGGAATCTCTGTAACTTCATCAATTGTATTGGCAGGTGTTTTATAATGAATTTCTGCATTTTCTAAACCAATACGCTCTACCAATCCAGAACAAACCACCTCTTGCTGAGGCATGTTAAACAATTGATACTTGATGGAAGAGCTTCCTGAATTTATAACTAATATTTTCATTTGTTTATAATTCTTGGGCTTGAATGGAGGTTAAAATAATTGTATTAAAAATATCGTCTACAGTACAACCTCTACTCAAATCGTTTACAGGTTTGTTTAAGCCTTGTAGCATCGGGCCAATAGCTAATGCGCCTGTTTCACGTTGTACTGCTTTATAGGTATTATTCCCTGTATTTAAATCTGGAAAAATAAGTACACTTGCCTGCCCTGCCACTTCAGAATCTGGTAATTTATTTTTACCTATGGTCATATCTACAGCAGCATCATACTGTATTGGTCCTTCAATTTTTAAATCTGGTCGTTTCTGTTTTACAATTTCGGTTGCTTGGCGAACTCTCTCTACATCTTCTCCTTTACCTGAATCTCCTGAGGAATAGGAAAGCATCGCAATCTTAGGCTCAATACCAAAATTAATACTTGATTCTGCCGAAGAAATTGCTATTTCTGCCAATTGTTCTGCTGTTGGATTCGGATTTATAGCGCAATCTCCAAATACAGAAACCCTATCTTCTAAGCACATAAAAAATACAGAAGAAACAACCGATACCCCTGGTCTTGTTTTGATAAACTGTAAAGCGGGTTTAATTGTATGCTGCGTTGTATGTGCTGCCCCTGAAACCATACCATCTGCTAAACCTTTATACACCATCATTGTACCAAAATAAGAAACATCTCCCATTAAATCTTCTGCCATGGTAATGGTCAAGCCTTTATGTTTTCTTAAGGTATATAATGTTTTTGAAAAATCATCAAAATATGGAGATTCAATAGGGTTTATAATTGAGACCTTAGTCAAATCTACCTGTATTTTTAGCCTTTTAATCTTATTTTCAATATTTTTTCTTACTCCTAAAATAGTCAAGTCTACAATATTCATCCCTACTAATCGTGCAGCAGCTGTAATAATTCGATCATCATTCCCTTCTGGTAATACAATATGCTTACGTTCTTTCCTTGCTCTTTTCAATAAATTATATTGAAACATTCTAGGTGTAATTTTATCATTTTTAAACGCTGCCAATTTTTCGGTTAACTTATCTACCTTTACATAGATATCAAAAAAATGCAAAGAATTATTGATTTTTTGTTTATTATCTGCATACATATGCGATCTTACATTGCCAATCTTGTTTGCTACTTCAAAAGTACCTTCTTTTACAGATACAATAGGAATAATTTGAGATAGGCCCTCTATCAATTCAATAATAGGTTTTTCGGGCTTAAGCCCTCCTGTTAAGACAATGCCTGATATAGATGGGTAATTTGAAGATACATTCGCCTGTAAAGCACCTAGTATCACATCTGCCCTATCTCCTGGAGTAATAACTAAACAATCATCTACTAGATGTGTTAGGTAGTTTCGCAATTGCATCGCGCCCACCGTAAAACTAGCCGATTGATTGTTTATATGCTCTTTTCCAAACAGAACTTTCCCTCCAATGGCCTTAACAATTTCTTTTATTGTAGGATTACTTAATGAAGTTATTAACGGAATTACATCAATCAAAACGTTTTTAGGCAAGTCACTCTCTATTCCTTTTCGTACAACTTCAATATTCTCTTCTTGAATTTTATTTGCTACTATTGCTAAAACTTCTACTTCTTTTTCTTTAAAAGAATTGTAGGTTAAATGCAAGCCATCTATAAACTCATTTAAGGTTTTATCAACTCCACTAGAGACTATCAGTGTAGGTATTCCTAAATTTTTAGCAATTAAAATATTAATATCTAGCTCAATCGCAATTCCTTTTCCAGAAAAATCAGTTCCTTCTACCAATACAAAATCATTATTCTCTTCTATGGTTTTGTACTTTTTAATAATAGTATCAATAATTTCATCTTCCTTTCCTTCCTTATACTTATTTATAAATTCTGATCCCGTAAAGGCAAATGCTTCAGTAGGTTTTATATTTAAATCGAAATGAGAAATTACAGTCTTTATATGATTGTCGGTTTTTCCTTTTTTAACATCGTCTATTATTGGTCTAAAATAACCCACTTTTGCTATTTTACCCAATAACATTCTCATCAAACCCAATACTACAATTGACTTACCGCTATTTGCTTCGCTAGTTGCAATATAAATTGCTTTATTCATGTGTTTTAATTATCTATAAGTTACACGGAAGCGCCCACTAAATCACTGTTATCTCTAATTATGAATCGTGAATGCTTCGTATCAAAATTCTTATACAAAAATACTCCAATCGCTATTCATATCCTCTTCTTTTTTAATAAAAAATAGCACAAATTTATTGTTGTCCTACTAAAAATACGAGGCGGCTTCGCTCTTAAAAAAAAGAATAAAAATTTCATTTTAGACAATTGATAATCAGGTAAAAACATATTGTGAAACTATAAAACATATTGTGAAACTATAAAACATATTGTGAATTTCGTTTGGACACAAGTAAAAAATAGCTACCCTAAAATAAAAATACTTGATAAGGGCTGATTTTATTAAAAAAAGCTCTTTAAATTTCCTGATTAAACACTATTGCTATTAATTATAAATCTGATTTCGATTTCTTTTGTAAATAATCTTTACCTTTGATTCTTGAACTTATAACAGTTTAAAACGCATTACAAACCAAAACTTAACCGATTAAAAACCTTTAAAATGTGTAATAATTTTAATAAGAAATTTTTAGATGAAGCTGCAAAAGCACATCAAGACAATCCATTAGAAAACACTCACTTGTCAGATAACGAGCAGTTTATGAGCAAAGCTGTACAGGCTGCCATTAAAGGGATGGAAGCAAATGAAGGTGGTCCATTTGGATGTGTGATTGTTAAGGATGGTGAAATTATAGGTAGAGGAAATAATAAAGTAACCTCTACAAATGACCCTACGGCGCATGCAGAAATTACAGCAATACGAAATGCCTGTAAGTATTTAAATAGTTTTCAGTTGGATGGTTGTATACTCTATACGTCTTGTGAACCTTGCCCTATGTGCTTGGGTGCAATTTATTGGGCGAGACCTGATAAAGTTTATTTTGGCAGCAACCAAAAGGATGCTGCCAATATAGGATTTGATGATGCATTTATCTATAAAGAGATTCCGCTACCTCATGATAAACGTAGTATTCCTTTTGAGCAATGTGCTCGTGAAATTTCTCTAGAAGCCTTCCAAAAATGGACAACCAAAGAGGATAAAATTAATTATTAAAAACTTATCCTTCTAAAGCTTCTGCACCTAATAAATCAATTTGATTAAGGTACACTTCATACTCATCTAATTTTGAGATTGCATATTTTCCTTTTTTATAAGGACTTAAATGTTTTCTTCTTCTTCTTCTTTTTAGCAATGTGTCAGTTTCTAGGTTAGAAGTCTTACTCATTTCTATTGGGTTTTTCATTGTTCCTTAAATTAACGTAACTTTAACTAGTTTTAGTATATATGTCTTCTTAATAAAAAGGGAGAAGAGGAGTTAATATGATGTTAGGTGCTGATTTTAAATATTTTAAATGCTATAAAAAAACATTACAAATACCGCTCTTTTATAATATGTGCATGATGATACGAATGACCTGCACTTATATAACCGATAGCGCGTACAGACATTTTATGCCCATCGATAGATCCTATCCGTGCCAATTCTTCTTCAGAAAGGTTATAAAATAGGAATTTTCTTGACGCAATTATATTTATAAATTCTTCAATTAATGAATCAAAACTTCTGGCTTCATAATCTGAATTGGCTACATAATTATCCTGATCAAAACCTGCTAAATCTTTGGTATCATTTCGTGCTATTCGCAAAGCTCTATAAGTAAAAATTCGTTCCGTATCAATAATGTGCCCTATCAATTGCAGAAGTGTCCATTTATTTTCAGCATAAGGAAGTAATCGTTTCTCTTTTGGAACCATTCTAAAAGCACCTATCAATTCATTAAATGAATCTTCCATATTTCTCTCTATACTTAAAGAAGTATCTATAAGATCAATATAGGTTTGATAAAATGCTGCGTATTCTCTTTTATTAATTATCATAAAGTATTCTATTTCACTCAACAAAACCTTTCTTTTTCAATAAAGGTGTAATTTCTGGCGCTCTACCTATAAATTCTTTATACAGATCCATACCAGATTTTGAGCCTCCCTTACTTAACATTTCTCTATATTTTTTTGCCAAAGTAGGATCAAAAATACTTCCTGTTTTTTTAAACTCTGCAAAAGTATCAGCGTCTAAAACTTCACTCCACAAATAACTATAATAGCCTGAAGAATATCCTCCAGAAAAAATATGCGCATAATAATTACTTCTATATCTTGGTATAATCTCATCTATCAAACCTATTTTTTGCATAGCTTCCTTTTCAAATTTACGAACATCTATTGCTGTATCTGGCGCGCTTAACGTATGCCAGTTCATATCTAAATATGCTGCTGCCATATACTCTACAGACCTAAAGCCTTCATTAAAATTATTGGCTTCGTTCATTTTTTTAATCATCGTATCAGGAATAACCTCTCCGGTTTGATAATGTTTGGCATATAAGGCTAACACTTCGGGCTCACTCATCCAATTTTCCATTACTTGTGAAGGAAATTCCACAAAATCTCGCGGTACATTTGTACCAGATAATGAGGCATACTTCACATTAGAAAACAAACCGTGTAAAGCATGTCCGAATTCATGAAATAAGGTTTGTGCTTCACCAAAAGACAATAATGAAGGTGTGTCTTTAGTTGGTGGTGGAAAATTAAAGTTATTCGTAACTATAGGCGTTACAAATTTACCAACATTAGATTGCGGACGAAGCTCATTCATCCATGCGCCTCCTCTTTTACTTTCTCGGGCAAAGAAATCCATATAAATTACACCTAAATGCTTTCCATCTGCTTCTAGCACTTCGAAAACCTGTTGATCTTTATGCCATTTTGGAGCATCGTCTATTGCCTTAAATGTCAAACCAAATAATTTGTTAGCCAATTTAAATACGCCTTCTCGTACGGCAGTAAATTCAAAATAGGGTCTGGTTTCTTCTTCATTAAAATTATAGCGTTCTGCACGTACCTTTGCTACATAATAGCGCCAATCACTCCCTCTAAACTCACCTGCAACGCCTTCTTTTTTCATCATAGCTGCTAGCGCTTTTCGTTCATTTTTTGCCATAGCTAAAGCTGCTGGCCATAACTTATTCATAAAATCATATACAGCTTGAGGCTTTTCTGCCATAGCTTCTGAAAGGATATAATCTGCATGTGTTTTAAAGCCTAAAAGAACTGCTTTTTCTGCACGTAAATTTGCCATTTCTAACAATATGGATTTATTGTCATGTGTATTGTTATTATCACCACGTAAGGCATATGCTTGATATAGTTTCTCTCTAAAATCTCTATTGGGTGAGGTTTGCAAAAAAGGATTGATACTTGGGCGTTGTAATGTAAACGACCAACCCGAATCATGCCCTCTCTTCTTTGCCTCATTTGCAGCACCAGCAATTAAACTTGCTGATAAGTCTCCTAGGTCTTTTTTAGTGGTAACATGCAATTCAAAAGCATTGGTTTCATCGAGTAGATTATCGCCAAATTTTGTTGAGAGTTCTGATAAACGCTTATTAATTTCTTTTAATTTTTCTTTACTACCTCCCTCTAAATTTACTCCTGCACGCACATAACCTTTATACATTTCTGTTAAAAGACGCATCTCTTCTGCTGTTAAACCCAAAATGTCTTTCTGTTGATAAACAGCTTTTACACGATTAAAAAGCTTTGTGTTTAAAGTGATTTCATCGTAATGCACGGTAAGCTCTGGTGAGATTATTTTTCGTGCAGCTTTTAAAATATCATCTGTGTTTGCTGCACTTACGGCAAAAAATACATTGGTAAACCTATTGAGCATTTCACCAGAAGTTGTTAAAGCTTCTACGGTATTTTTAAAAGTAGGCTTCTCCACATTATTGACAATAAAATCAATTTCTTTTTTGTGCATAAGAACTGCTTTCTTAAACGCTGGCACATAGTCTTCACTTTTAATCTGATCAAATGGTGGCACACCAAACGGCGTATCCCACTTAGATAATAAAGGATTAACCTCCATAAGCTCTTTTGGAATTATTTTTGTCGCTTTTACAGAACTAGTTTCTGTTGTTGTTTTTGTGTTTTTACAGGAGACTATTAGTAAAATACTCACTCCTACTAGTAATGTTATTTTTTTCATGCTAGAAAATTTTATTCTTGTAAAGTTACACAAAAAAAAATGAGAGATTAGAAATCTCTCATTTTAAATTTTTTGGCATTCTACTTACGCAGAAATAGCAAAAACATATTACTTTACAATCTCTAAAAGCTCTACTTCAAAAATTAACATTTCGAAAGGTTTTATTGGGCCTCCTTGACGTGGAAATGCTCCATAAGCTAATTCTTGAGGTACAAAAAATTTGTATTTAGAACCTACATTCATCAACTGTAAACCTTCTGTCCATCCTTTGATTACTTGATTTGCAAGAAACTCTGCTGGTTGTTTTCTATCTACAGAGCTATCAAATACTTTTCCATCTATTGCTGTACCATGATAATGTACTTTTACTTTAGAAGTTGCTACTGGTTTTTCACCTGAGCCTTGCTTTATTACAATATATTGCAATCCGCTAGCTGTAACTTTCACACCTTCTTTAGCTTTATTTTCTTCTAAAAATTTAAGCCCTGCTGCCTTAACATCTCCAAACTGAGCTTCTACTTTCTTTTGTGCTTCAGCTTGTTGTTTTTCTTGCATTGCTGCATTTCTTTTTTGGAAAAATGCACCTAAAATTTGATCTATTTTAGTTCCATCTATTAATAATCCTGTTGAATCTGCTCCATCTTTATATCCTTGAACAAATAAATCTTTCTCTGCTTCAGAAAAATTTTGTTTTAATTTAATTGCCATATCAACACCTAAAGCATAGCTTACTGAATCTACCTCGTTGTCTAGTGATTTTTTTGCTTGCTTTTGCCCATTACATGAAGTCATTACTGTAACTACAGTAAGCACTGTTAAAAATTTAATCAATTTCATTTTAATTTGTTTTAAGTTTTGGCGAAAATAAGAAAATATTTTAGATACGCCCTTTAAAAACCTCTAATCTTTCCTTAAAGGAGGCTATTGGAAGTTTCAATACTTTTTGTGATTTTTCTAAATCAAAACCCGTTTTAGCTGGGCGCTTTGCCAACTGATTTAATTGCGAGGTAGATATCGATTTAATATACGATGCATCTAGCTGATATACCTCTGCTATCTGTAAAGTTATTTGATAAATACTCAGCAATTCATTTGTAGAAACATTAAAAATACCTTGAGCATTCTGCTCAATAGCTAGCATACATGCATCTGCCAAATCATCAACAAAGGTTGGCATTCTATACTGATCATCAACAATCGTAATCTCTTTTTTAGCTTCTAGCGACTCCTTTACCCACAACACAATATTATTTTTTGCCATATTATCTACCAAACCGAACACTAAGATTGTTCTCAAAATAGTATAGTCTATTCCAGAATCTATAATAAGTGCTTCTGCTTTTAATTTTGATTCTCCATAGTAATTTATAGGATTTGGTTTCGCATCCTCTTTGTAAGGACCATTTTCTCCATCAAAAATAAAGTCTGTAGAGATATGGATAAGGTGAATTTCTTGCTCTTTTGCTAACGATACTAATACCTTTACGGCTTTAACATTAATCAAATCGCAAGTTTCTTTTTCTCGCTCACATTGATCTACATTGGTCATTGCAGCACAATTGATAATATAATCAGGCTTCTCTTTAATGATGCAGTCTACCAACGTATTGGTATCTGTAATATCAACCGCATAATAAGTGTAGTTCTTTGCGGTATCATTTCTATTTGTACCACGAGAAAGTGCGACAACTTCAACGCTTTGAGCCTGAGAAAAAAGATTGACTAATTTTTGCCCCAATAAGCCATTACTACCCGTAATTAGAATTTTTTGTGGCATTAAAACAATTTGTTAAGGCTTTGAATCTGTTCTGTACTTCCTAAAATAATTAATTTTGCATCCTCTACCAATTTTATCTCTGCATCAGGATTTATAATATATTCACAATTGGGCGTTTTAAAACCGATGATTGAGCAACCTGTTTTTCTTCGCAAATCTAAATCTCGAATTGATTTTAATAAAAATTCTTTTGGCAAATTGTTTACAAAAATTTCTTTTAAATGTGTAGCATCATCAGAATCAACAGAAAGTTTATCTACAAATTCAACAATATCTGGCGTAACAAGCAGTGATGCCATATGATCTCCACCAAGTTTATCTGGCATAATTACATTATCAGCTCCAGCAATTCTTAACTTACTATCAGAAGAATCGTTAGAAGCTCTACTTACAATTGTAATCTCTTTATTGAATTGTCGTGCTGATAACACTACATATAGATTATCTGCATCTGAGGGTAATGTTGTTATTAAACTTGAAGCATTCTTGAGACATGCTTTCATTAAAACTTCATCCATAGTTGCATTTCCTTTTACATAGAGTAAATTTTCACTCTCAATCTCTGCAATAAGCACAGCATCACTCTCAATAATCACAACTGTTTTATTGAATTTTTTTAGTTTAGTTACGGCTTGTTTACCATTTCTACCATAACCACAAACAATGGTATGGTTCTTAAGTTGTTCAATTTTTTTTTGCACTTTTTTAAATTTTATTTTTTCAAATAATTCTCCACTAACAATATATTCTGTAATAACCGAAGCTACATAACCAATAATAACAACACTGGTTAAAATAAGAAAGATTGTAAATAATCGCTCTTCTTGACTTAAAGGATGTACTTCTCCAAAACCAACCGTAGTTACAGTAATTACAGTCATGTATAATGCATCAATAAAGGTAATGTTAGACAAGAGCATAAACCCTGTCACTCCAATAATTATTACTGCAAAAAGTAATGCTATTGCTTTATATAATTTTGATTGAAATACGTTCATAGTTATTTATAAATCAAAAACCGAACTTCGTTTTGTATACACCATATCTTTTAATTTCAATAAAAAAGCTAACGTTAAATAGATACCAAACCAAAAACCTAAGGTAACAAACGATATATAAATAAAAAACAATCGCACATCTTTAACACGCATTCCTAATTTATCTGCCAGCCTTGAAGACACATAAAATCCTCTCTTTTCAAAAAAATATCGAATGGAATGAACCATCTTCATAAATTATAAATTTTATGCAATTTAATCATTTTATTGGCTTAAGCTTGTTTTATATTTAAGAAAATATCGCAGGTCGACAAGCAAAAAAGGGTTAACCTGCCTGCGGCAGGCAGGTTCCCTTCCATTGTACTACAATTTAAAATGAAATTTATATTTTATGCTTCATACGCCTACCTACGGCAGGCAGGATTGAGTTAAGGTAGTTTATTTTAGAAAGTGATTAAACTTTTGTACTTATCCTTAAAATTTACATGTAATTAATTACATTTGTGGTTTGCAATTTTTTATATGATCACAAAAGAAACTTATATCGAAGTTCAGGGAGCTCGAGTACATAATTTAAAAAATATTGATATTAAAATCCCTAGAGAAAAACTTGTTGTTATTACTGGTTTAAGTGGTAGCGGAAAATCTTCTCTTGCTTTTGATACTATTTATGCTGAAGGCCAGCGGAGATATATTGAAACTTTCTCTGCTTATGCACGTCAGTTTTTGGGCGGATTGGAAAGACCTGACGTTGATAAAATTGACGGACTCTCACCCGTAATTGCCATTGAACAAAAAACAACCAATAAAAATCCGAGATCTACCGTAGGAACAATTACAGAAATTTACGATTTTTTACGCTTACTTTTTGCTAGAGCTGCTGATGCCTATTCGTATGAAACGAATGAAAAAATGGTAAGCTATTCTGATACTCAGATTCTTGATTTAATTCTTGATGCTTTTGATACAAAAAAAATTTCTATCCTTGCTCCAGTAATAAAATCACGAAAAGGACATTACCGTGATCTCTTTGAACAAATAGCCAAACAAGGTTTTGTGAAAGTTAGAATTGATGGAGAGGTTAAAGATATTATGAGAGGTATGAGGGTTGATCGCTATAAAACACATGATATTGATATTGTAATTGATCGACTTATAGTACAAGAAACATCAAAGAAACGCTTAAAAGAGACCATAGAAACTGCCATGTATCATGGTGATGGTACTATTCTTGTTTTGAATAACGACACCAATACAACACGCTATTTTAGTAGAAATTTAATGTGCCCAACTTCTGGTATCTCGTATCCAAAACCAGAACCAAATATGTTTTCGTTTAACTCACCAAAAGGAGCCTGCTCTCAATGTAATGGATTGGGGAGAGTTGATGAAGTAAGTATCCAAAAAATCATTCCTGCAAAAGAACTTTCTATTGTTTCTGGTGGAATTGCACCATTAAAAACCAATGACAATAATTCTTGGATAATGAGTCAAATTGGATTGATTGCCAAGCGATATGATTTTTCACTAACAACCCCAATAGAAAAAATAACTAAAGAAGCATTAAATATGATTCTTTATGGAGGGCAAGAAAATTTTGAAGAAGTTTCTAAAACAATGGGTATTACGCTATATCATAAAATTAATTTTGATGGTATTGCTAACTTTATAGAACATCAATTTAAAAATTCAAATTCAACTTCAATAAAACGTTGGGCTTCTGAATTTATGGATAATAAGGCTTGCTCTTCATGCAATGGTTCTCGTTTACGAATTGAAGCTATGCATTTTAAAATTCAAGAAAAAAGCATTGGTGATTTGGTTGAAATGGATATTATCCAATTGGCAAATTGGTTTAAATCAATTAAAAAGAAACTTTCTAAGAAACAACAAATCATCGCTTCTGATATCTTAAAAGAAATTGAAACTAGAATTCAGTTTTTAATAGATGTGGGCTTAGAATATTTAACCTTAAACAGGAGTTCAAGAACACTCTCTGGTGGTGAGGCACAACGTATTCGTCTGGCAACACAAATTGGTTCTCAACTGGTTGGTGTGCTTTATATTTTAGATGAACCTAGTATTGGTCTGCATCAAAGAGATAACCAACGCTTGATAAATTCATTACAAAAACTAAGAGATTTAGGCAACTCTGTAATTGTAGTTGAGCATGATAAAGATATGATAGAACATGCTGATTATGTAATTGATATCGGTCCTAAAGCGGGGAAGTATGGTGGAGAAATTATTAGTGAAGCTACACCTAAAGAATTATTAAAAAGCAATACGCTTACCGCAAATTATTTAAATGGTGTTTTAAAAATTGAAATTCCAAAGAAAAGACGAAAAGGTAATGGAAAGCATTTAATCTTAAAAGGTGCTACTGGTAATAATTTGAAAGATGTATCAATTACCATTCCTTTAGGAAAAATGATTTGTGTTACAGGAGTTTCTGGAAGTGGAAAATCTACCTTAATCAATCAAACCTTATATCCTATTTTAAATAAACATATCTATCGAGCCGTACAGAAACCGCTACCCTACAAATCAATTAAAGGTCTAGAACATATTGATAAAATAATTGATATTAATCAATCGCCTATTGGTAGAACCCCACGTTCAAATCCTGCAACTTATACAGGAGTTTTTAGCGAAATTAGAGCATTGTTTGCTAAACTTCCTGAGTCTCTAATAC
>Ga0256844_10000725_pt1 | contig 12571 bp, 10 predicted proteins | sample MusselsmetaG_FD_189100 | JGI IMG/M metagenome (GOLD analysis project Ga0256844, IMG submission 189100) | Mussel associated microbial communities from hydrothermal vent at the East Pacific Rise, Pacific Ocean - Mussels | ecosystem: Host-associated > Mollusca > Shell > Unclassified ... | reverse complement strand
CCCGATTAAAGACACGTGCGGCTGCCTGACTTAGCGTTTTATTATAGTCGCTTTTGTCATTATCATTTTTTGCTTTAGCATATAACATCCATGCTAGCTGAAAATAAGGCGTTTCTGCAACGACTTGCTCAAGCTCTGCAATACTGTTTGAATTCACTCGTCCAGAAGATTCAAAATATTGATATAAACGTTCAATTTGCATAGGCTACCAGTTTACTACTGCTTTATTAAATACATCGGCAACAATTCGTTCCGTGATTATTTCTACTAATTGGTCTTCTACCGATGAAAAACTTTCTGTGGCATCATAATCTTCAAAACTAGAAAAAGTTTGATCAAAAGAATCATTTTCCTTCTCCAGTTCATTATTTGTAAAACGCACTTTCACAGATATTGTCAAGCGGTTTAAAGCTGCGGTTTCATTTCCTTGAATAGCCACAGGATTTGTTCTATAATCCACTATTTCGCCTTCAATATGCATATCCGCATCACCTTCCACCAAATCCATTTTGGTTTGATTGACAAATTTATCACGAAAGCCATCGGTAAGTGTTTGGCTAAGGCTAGGATTAACTAGTCGTGCTTTATTGGGAAAGAAATCAATGGAGATGGTTTTTGCTGTAATTGGCGCCCCCGTAAAAGAGTAGCCAATGGTACAAGCGGAGGCTGTAATAAGCATCAAAAACACAATCAATATTTGAATTCGTTTTACTACCATCTATTTTAAGATATTTTATGTTCTTTTATTTTTCGATAAAGCGTACGCTCAGAAATCCCAAGCTCTTGGGCTGCATTTTTACGTTTACCATTATGCTTCTTTAACGCACGTTTTATCAATTCTATTTCCTTATCTTGTAAAGAAAGTGATTCTTCTACCACTTCCGACTCTTGGATGGGCATATTTCCGAAATCTTGATTGTTTGACACATAAGTATGCTGAACATCGTTATCAATAGGGTAAGTTGCATGCGATGAAACAGCTGGTTCCATAGGCATTACTACTCCATTATCTTCATCAATATCCCGAATAATTCGTGCATTTGTATTTCTTAAAACATTACCCATTTGCTCATCTTTCATTATCTCACGAACCAACTTTTTCAAATCCGTAACATCTTGACGCATTTCAAACAGCACTTTATAGAGCAAATCTCGCTCACTTAAATGACTATCCTTCTCGTTACGATAAAGCACCGGTAATTTGCTATTTTGCTCTTCGAGCAAATACTTTCTTAAAATCTCAGGTGTTATTAGGCGATCCTTTTCAATAATTGAAATTTGCTCTGTTACATTTTTCAATTGGCGAACATTTCCTTTCCAGGAATAGTTCATAATCATTTGCCGCGTTTCTTCATTCAACTGCAAAGTCGGCATACGATATTTATCGGCAAAATCGGCAGCAAACTTTCGAAACAACAGCACGATATCTTCCTTTCGCTCACGCAAAGAAGGTACTTTTATTGGCACTGTATTAAGGCGATAGTATAAATCTTCTCGAAATTTTCCTTCCTCAATTGCTCTAGGCACATTCACATTAGTAGCTGCCACAACACGTACATCCGTTTTGAAAACTTTTGACGAACCCACACGCATAAACTCACCATTTTCCAATACACGTAACAAACGAACCTGAGTAGATAGTGGTAATTCGGCAACCTCATCCAAGAAAATAGTTCCACCATTAGCCACCTCAAAATAACCTTTACGATTATCTGTAGCTCCAGTAAACGAACCTTTCTCATGTCCAAAAAGCTCCGAATCGATAGTTCCTTCAGGAATTGCACCACAGTTTACAGCAATATAATTACCATGCTTGCGGGCTCCCAGCTGATGAATAATCTTTGGGAACGATTCTTTTCCTGAACCACTTTCGCCAGTAATGAATACCGTTAAATCCGTTGGGGCAACCTGAACTGCAATCTCGATAGCGCGGTCTAATAAGGGCGAACTACCTATAATTCCAAATCTTTGCTTTATTGTTTGTTTGTCCATTCTTAAATTCTGATGTGTTTTTTTTGGAGGGGTAAAATTACTAAAAAAATGGGAGTTGATGGGGGGATAATTAATATTGCGAAAAAGAGAATAAAGTCTCCCGCAGATTTCGCAGATTTCGCAGATTTACGCAGAAACTAATCTACGATTTTCAACGAGAAACAAAAATACAAAAAGGGCAAACCGAAAAACGATTTACCCTTTAGTATAATAATGTTTTGTTGTTTTGATAATCCTGCTACAGTTCGACTGTGTCCAGTATTGGGAGTTGTATTTACAATTATTTCTCTCGCAGATTTTTTTTAACATATCCCGAAGGGATTCCTTTGGAATAAATACATATAAGGGGTTTTCATATAAGAGGGCATATAAGAGCCGCTTATATGTCTTCTTATATTTCCTTTAATGGTTTGGGGAATCTGTAATTCCAATTGCAATCAGAATCGCGAGAAATACAAAAAGGGCAAACCAATAAACGATTTACCCTTTAGTATAATAATGTTTTGTTTGTATTACACTTTGACTACACTTCGGCTACACTTCGGCTTCGCTCAGTGCGTACGCTCAGTGTAAAGAATCACTAAGTAGCTTTTGCTTCGCAAAATTACTAAGTAGATTATTAATAGACACTTCGACTGCGCTCAGTGTAAAGAATCACTAAGTAGCTTTTGCTTCGCAAAATTACTAAGTGTTTCTATTACATTAAATTAAGGCCATCAAATACATCCATTACAGATTTAACTGCTTTTGAAGAAGTTTCCATGTCAGCCATTTCCTCTTCGTTCAAATCAATTTCGATAATTTCTTCGATACCCTCGCGTCCTAAACGAACTGGAGAACCAAGATAAACATCTTTTTGTCCCCACTCACCGTTCAACTGAACACAAACTGGGAAGATATGCTTTTGGTCGTTCACGATAGACTCAACCATTTGTGCAGCAGCTGCACCTGGAGCATACCAAGCAGAAGTACCTAATAACTTAACGATTTCTCCTCCACCTTTTTTAGTACGGTCGATGATTTCGTCAAGACGTTCTTTCTTAATTAAAGAAGTTACAGGAATACCTGCTACTGTAGTAAAACGTGGAAGTGGCACCATAGTATCACCATGACCACCCATTAATAATGCTTGGATATCGTTTGGAGACACGTTTAATTCAGTAGCTAAGAATGAACGGTAACGAGAAGTATCAAGGATACCAGCCATACCGAATACTTTATTAGCCGCTTTTCCAGAAGCTTTATGAGCAGCATAAGTCATTACATCCAATGGATTTGCAACAACAATAATAATTGCATCAGGAGAGTACTTTTGTACATTTCCTACTACATCCATCATAATTTTTGCATTGGTAGTAATAAGGTCGTCACGAGACATACCTGGCTTACGAGGAATACCTGAAGTAATAACTACTACCTCAGAACCTGCAGTCTTAGAATAATCATTTGTATAACCGTTTACACGAGTATCAAAATGATTGATTGCAGCAGCTTCCCATATATCTAGAGCTTTACCTTCGGCAAATCCTTCTTTAATATCAATTAAAACAACTTCATCTAAGAAATTTTTTTGAGCTAAAACATCAGCACAAGTAGCACCTACGTTTCCAGCTCCAACAACTGTTACTTTTTTCATTGTATTGTATTTTATGTTTATATATTCAAACTATAGAAATCTCACCCGTCGAATGACGGATGAGATTTAATTAATTTATGCAATATTAAAAAATTTATTAATTGCGTCAAAATCGAGGCTGTCGAAGGGTCAATATTTATGAGCTTACCTTAGTAAGCGATTAAATATTTAGCCGAGACAAACGATGATATTGGCGATAATTAATTATTTTTTTGCACCTACCATATCTTCGATCATACCTGTAGTCAACGACTTAGGACGCTCTAAAGAATAACCTAATGCGCGATCCCAAACGATATTTGAAAGCACACCAACTGCACGTCCGATAGAGAATAATACCGTATAGAAGTCATACTCCTCGATACCATAGAACCACTGAACAACACCTGATTGTGCATCAACATTTGGCCAAGGGTTTTTAGCTTTACCATGCTCACGAAGGATATCTGGCACAACTTCATAAAGTTTAGAAACCAATCCGAACAATGGATCATTTGGAAGATACTTCAAGCAGAAGTCACGTTGGATAGCATAACGTGGGTCAGTCTTACGCAATACAGCGTGACCATAACCAGGAATTACCTGACCACTATTCAATGTATCCCAAACATATTTCTTCATATCTTCAGTTGAAGGAACTTTTCCTCCCATTTGCTCGTTCAATCCTTGTAACCAACGAAGTACTTCTTGGTTAGCCAATCCGTGAAGCGGTCCAGCCAATCCATTAATCATTGCAGAAGTTGCATAATAAACATCAGAAAGAGCAGAAGCTACTAGGTGACCTGTATGTGCACTTACGTTACCACTCTCATGGTCAGCGTGAATGATAAAATACATACGAGCAACATCATCATAAGGCTTGTCTTTACCCATCATATAAGCAAAGTTTCCACCTAAATCCAAACTTGAATCTGGATAACGGTGTCCTGCACCTGGATTATATAACTTATTATAGATATATGCTCCAATAAGAGGCATCTTAGACATCAAGTTGGTTGCATCCTCATAAGTTGAATCCCAATAATCCATTTTGCTAATACCTTTTTGGTATTGAATATTGAAACGAGACTCACGTTGTAAAGTCATAACAGCAGCAGAAAGAATTGCCATTGGGTGACTTTCACTTGGGAAGGCATCAATTACATCCCACACATAGCGAGGAATAGTACGACGATTCGTCATATCTATAAGAGTGTCTTCTATTTCTTTTTCGTTAGGAATATCACCGGTAAGTAATAAATACCAAAGACCTTCTACATAAGGCATCTCAGCACCTGCTGGCTTAGGAAGTTTTTCAAACACTTCAGGAAGCGTATATCCGCGGTAACGGATTCCCTCCATAGGGTCAAGATAAGAAATATCAGTTACTAAACTTTTAACACCACGCATACCACCTATTGCTTGTGATACAGTAACTTCACCAATAACTTTATCTCCAAACTCTTTAAGCAAACGAGTTGTTCTTGGACGATGTTCTTGGATTTTTTCGTACAATTTTTCTTTTAAAGTACTCATAATATAATAATGTAATTTAGGGGTTTATAAATTGCTAAGTCGGATGACTTATCGATATCTCGTATTGAAGAAAAAAGAAAGGAAGCAATGCGCACGACACCATTAAAAAAGACCGCAACAGCAGTCATCTTAAGTTGGGTTAGTCTGATGTCAGATTCACGCACCATAAAGAGGTTAATTAATAATTCATGTATATAAATAACTCGAGGTATATTCTACCTTTTTTCAATGCCTAAAATTAAGATAAATTTAGCTTTTATATGGATTTTAAACACTGAAAAAATATTGTAATATTTATGATATATGTTTTAATTTTAATGAGTGAGCATCACGAATAAGTTTGACAAATAAAATTATAAAAAAAGCCCGCTTCCTATTTTGAAGCGAGCTTTTGACTATTAGTTTACTTATTATTAATCTAATACAACCGATTTGCGCTGAGCATCTACAACAGCAATAGCAGTCATATCAATAATTTCTCGAACTGAGCTTGATAATTGAAGAACGTGAACAGGCTTTTTCAAACCCATCACAATAGGTCCAATTGCTTCCGAACTTCCAACTTCTTGAAGAATCTTATACGCGATGTTTCCAGCATTTAAACTTGGGAAAATCAAAGTATTTACCGTTCTATTACCTAGTTTAGAAAATGGATAACGTTCAATTCTTAAATCCTTATTCATAGCAAAGTTTGCTTGCATTTCACCATCCACCATAATATGAGGATGTTCATCATGAAGTATTTTTACAGCCTTGGCCATTTTACTTGGGCTTAATTCATCCGAAGACCCAAAGTTAGAATAAGAAAGCATTGCAATCGTTGGATCTACGCCAAACCCTTTTACGGCATTAGCAGTAAGAAGCGTAATATCCACCAAATCTTCCGCTGAAGGCGAAGTATTTACTGTAGTATCTGCAAAGAAGAAAGGTCCTTTTTTGGTATTCATAATATACATACCCGCAATTTTACCAATTTCGTCGCGTTTGCCAATAATTTGCAAGGCTGGACGCATCGCATCGGCATAGCGCGTATTGGTTCCTGCAACCATGGCATCGGCTTCACCCGTCTCCACCATAGCAGCCCCAAAATAGTTGCGATCAAACATCATTCGATGAGCCGCTTTCATTGATAGACCTCTGCGCTGACGTTTTTTATAAAGTAAATCGCCATACTCTTTGCGTTTCCCTTCGTATTCAGCTAAGGTATTATCAATAATATCGATACCATCAATATCCAGATTATTTTTTGTTGCCAATTTGTTTATCACACGACGTTCGCCAACTAAAATAGGAATTGCGATACCTTCGTGCTTTACTTGAATAGCAGCTTGCAATATATTAATATCTCCCACATCAGTATAAACTACTTTTTTAGGATTGTGTTTTGCTTGGGTAAATGCAGAACGCATAATGGAATGGTCGATTCCCATTCGTTGCAATAAATCTGCTTTATACTCATCCCAGTCTTTGATTGGCAGTTTTGCCACACCCGAATCCATCGCAGCTTTTGCTACTGCTGGAGATACATACTCAATCAAGCGTGGATCCAATGGAGTAGGTACAATATACTCACGACCAAAAGTCATATCAGTTTTATTATATGCTTTTTGCACTACATCAGGCACGGGTTGTTTTGCCAACTCGGCTAATGCGTGTACTGCTGCAATTTTCATTTCCTCGTTGATCGCTGTTGCACGCACATCCAAAGCCCCTCTAAAAATGAATGGGAAACCTAATACATTATTAATTTGATTAGGATAATCGGAACGACCTGTAGCAAAAATCAAATCTTTACGAACTGACATAGCATCTTCGTAAGAAATCTCTGGATCAGGATTTGCCATAGCAAAAACGATTGGTTCCGGAGCCATTAAGGCTAACATCTCTTTACTCATTGCACCTTTAACCGATAGTCCTAAGAAAATATCAGCACCCTCTAGTGCGTCTGTTAAAGTAACTTTATCAGTATCACGAGCAAACTCTTTCTTAGCCTCATTCAAATCGGTACGTTTTGTAGAAAGCACCCCTTTACTATCACACATCAAAACATTTTCAGGTTTTACCCCAACTGACATATATAAACGAGTACAAGCAGAGGCAGACGCTCCAGCGCCACTCACTACCAACTTAACTTTAGAAATATCTTTTCCTGTTATTTCCAATGCCGACACCAAACCTGCAGCAGAAATAATTGCTGTTCCATGCTGGTCATCATGCATCACAGGAATATCAAGCGCTGCTTTAACTCTACGCTCAATTTCGAAACACTCAGGCGCTTTAATATCCTCAAGATTAATTCCTCCAAAAGTAGGAGCAATCTCGATAACAGTTTCTACAAACTTATCAATATCCTTAGTACTTACCTCAATATCAAACACATCTACATCGGCAAAAATCTTAAACAAAAGACCTTTACCTTCCATAACAGGTTTGCCTGCTAAAGCGCCAATATCACCAAGTCCTAAAACGGCTGTACCATTTGAAATAACTGCAACTAAGTTTCCTTTTGCAGTATATTTATATGCATCATCAGCATTTTTCTCAATTTCCAAACATGGATAAGCCACACCTGGTGAGTATGCCAATGATAAATCTCTTTGAGTTGAATAGGGTTTTGTTGGAATTACTTCCACTTTTCCTGGTTTGCCACCTTGCATATGATAGTCTAAGGCAGCTTTTTTTAATAATTTAGTCATTATTCGATTTTTTGTTTGACCTTGAACTGAGTATTTATCTCAGCACCTTATTAATTACAAAATTACACATTATGATATCTCAATAAGAATTTATTTATTAAAATATTTCTGCAATATTAAGAATTAATAAAACAAGGACTCTACAATTCTATGTATAGTACCTCATTGCAAAATATCTAATGGAATTAGAATAATGCTGATAAATGTTGTATTTTTATATCGTAAAAAACGATTAAACATGGTAGGGAAAATGAGAAAGGTAGTAATACTAAGTGGAGCAGGCATGAGTGCTGAGAGTGGCATCATGACTTTCCGCGACATGGGCGGTATTTGGGAACAATATAATATCGAGGAAGTTGCTAGTCCGATAGCATGGCAAAATTCCCCGCAACTGGTTTTAGACTTTTATAATCAGCGCCGAAAACAACTTATGGAAGTAGAACCCAATACCGGGCATCTCGCTTTGGTTGATTTGGAGCAACGATATGAGCTTCAAATAATCACTCAAAACGTGGACAACTTACATGAAAGAGCGGGTTCAAGCAAGGTTATGCATCTGCACGGCGAACTGATGAAAGTACGTAGTGAAGTGAATGAAAAATTAGTGTATGAGCTGGATCATTGGGAATTGAAGCTGGGTGATAAAGCAGAAGATGGCAATCAGTTACGCCCACATATAGTTTGGTTTGGCGAGTCTGTTCCCATGCTTGAAAAAGCAATACCTTTTGTACAAGAGGCTGACATCATAATAATTGTAGGTACATCCATGCAAGTATATCCTGCTGCTAGTCTTATAAGTTATAGCAAAACTAGCGCTGAGCTATTCTATATCGACCCCAATGCCGAAGACTATCACTACCCAAATTTGAAAACCATCACTCAAAAAGCGGGAGAAGGCTTGCCCCTTTTAGTTAAACAACTATTAAAATAAGGTTTGACTATGCCTTACTTATTTTTTCTTAATAAAACTGTTAATATCCGAATAAGACCGATACGGTTTTTTACAAATAAAAAATCTACTTTAGCCTAAACTTATATTTTCCTATGCTATCATTTATAAAATCGTATCCGAAAATTAGTATCGCTCTTGGAATTATTCTTTTAATAATTCTATTTTTTATTTTTCGAGATTCAAAAAACATCCATGATCAAAAGCTTTCTTCTCTTGACGTTATTAAGGAAGAACTGAGCATCAAACAAGCTTCTCGTCTCGACACCATCAAACAGCGAGGAAAATTAATTGCCCTTACACATAATAATACTACAGGCTATTTTATCTATAAAGGCCAGCCGATGGGTATGCATCATGACATGCTTGAAAGATTATGTAAAAAGCTAGACATTGAACTTGAATTGGTAGTGGAAGACGATTTAGCAAAAGCACTTTCGATGATTAACACTGGAAAAGCCGATGTTATGGCCATGGATTTAACCTATACCAATAGTCGCAATAAGCATATCAACTTCACATATCCTGTAGGTTTTAACAAACAAGTAATCGTACAGCGTAAAAGAGCCTATGGCAAACGAGCAAAAAAATCACACTTTATTAAACGTGCGCTTGACCTTGACGGTTATACCATATATATTCAAAAAGGAGCTATATTTAAAAGCGAATTGGAACATATAGAAGAGATTACAGGAAGTGATTTCCATATTATTGAAGACAGCATCCACACTCAAGAGGAGCTTATATTAATGGTATCCTTAGGCATAATAGACTATACCGCGAGTGATGAACGCGTAGCTATGGCAAATCAAACTTTTGCAGGCAATCTTGATTTTCATATTGCCCTTACTGTGGAACAAAAGCTATGTTGGGCTGTTCCACCCAATGCAAATGACCTGAGAAACTACATTAATACTTGGCTCAAGAAATACACAAAAAGTGCAAATTATGCGGTTTTGAATAATCGATACTTCAAAACCAAGCATTCGAGTTTTTATACCGATAAAAAAAATCTACCCTCACGAGGTGGTCGTTTGTCCCCTTTCGATAACATCATAAAAAAGTATGCAAAAGAATTGGGTTGGGATTGGCGCTTACTCGCCAGCATGATTTATCAAGAATCTCGATTCAAGCCCACAACCGTATCATGGGCTGGAGCACAAGGATTAATGCAGATGATGCCACGAACCGCTGAACGTTTTAAGCTTACAAAGCCCTTTAATCCGGAGGAAAATATTAGAGCAGGGGTTGCCTTTTTAAAATGGATTGAAAAACAATTTGATAATGCAGCAATGGCAGAGGAGGACAAGATTAAATTTATGTTAGCCTCTTATAATGTGGGACTAGGACACGTATTTGACGCACGAAAGCTTGCCAAAAAATATGGCAAAGATGAGGATGTGTGGACTGAAAGCACCGACACATTTATGATATTAAAGGCAAACCCAAAGTACTTCAAAGACCCCGTGGTAAAACATGGTTATTGTCGTGGACACGAACCGTATAATTATGTTCGAATAATATGGGAACGTTATGAAGATTATAAAAATCTTGTTGCAGAATAAAGGAAAACTAAGCCTTTGTTGATTTTGTATATGATATTTATCACGGCCCTTGTTTTCGCGCTCCAACAACACTACTATTTTAATAATTTCGCCAATCATTGAAACCAATAATCCGTTCATTCAATGGTATTCATTTACAGTATTCATGACAAAATATTTCAAACAAGATTTCACTAGAAACCAATCAGAATATTTTAAAGTAAAAATAAAGTTAAACATTATGAATAAACTTTTCATTAGACATTTTGGCATTGCCTTACTATTTTTGATTCCAATTTTTGGATTTTCGCAAGAATCGGATTCGGAAGCATCTAAAGACAACCCTAAAAAAGACCGATCGGCCTATATCGGAATAACAACAGGAATTGGGACCTCTAACTTCAGAGATTTTGCCACTTCCCCTTTGATTTACCAAGGAGCTCCAAAATACGTAGGAGCATCCTTTATTAGAGCCAATAAATTTCGTGAAACAGAATTTCGTCTTTCAGGATCGATGGGCACTTATGCCGTTACTGTAGGTAATGAAGCGGCTTCAAGTGCAGCTACTTTCTTCAACATCTATTATTCCCGTTTATATCGACTGAATAAACTAAGCAATGATAAATGGAATTTCAAAGTAGGGGGTACTTATAAGCTCACCTCTGATTTTAGAAGCAATGCTCGCTTGCAAAACAACTCAACAGGAATCGAATTTTTCTCTACTTTCTTTGCCTCAGTCAAAGTTACAAATGATATCAGCAGAAAAGTATCAAAAGATAAAAAGTTTTTGTGGATTAAATACCATGTTCATCCTCGAAAGCGAAACCTATCATACCATTTTAATCTTGGGGTACTAAACTCAACTTTTCGTAACGGCTATTCATATACTGGACAAGCAGGCGTTTTGAACAAAGTCGGCCTATTTGATGGTTATGAAATGAACCATTTTTCTGGCTTTAGGATTAGCAGCGAATTTGACTATACTATTTATTTAAAAAATAAAAATGCCATACAATTATCCTACATATGGGATGCTGCAAAAACAGGAGGTAATTTAGATAAATTTGAAGTGGCTCATCACGTATTCAAAATAACCTTTTTATTCAACACAAATAATAAATAAGAACCTTTATGAAAAAGTTTACACTAATAATAATCGCAACAATACTTTTTACATCATGCGAAAAAATGATGTTTGAAGAAAACAAACAAGCAACTAAGCCTATAGAAAACTTCGAGTATCTTTGGAATCAATGCGATACAAAATACAGCTACTTTGATGTCAAAGGAATTGACTGGAGTAATATTAAAACAAAGTACTTCGCAATGATCCATGAAGGCATGTCGGAAGACTCCTTATTTAATGTATTGGGAGGCATGCTAAACGAACTTAAAGATGACCATACTAATTTAATTTCATCATTTAATATTTCTCAGTTTGGAACAAACCATTATGGACAAGATAACTTTGACTGGCGCATTATTCAAGATAATTATCTACCTCGAAATCATTATTCAAGTGGGCCATTTGTCCATGATTTTCTATTGGGACAAAATAAAGAAATTGGCTATATCCGCTTTGCCGCCTTCACAGGAACTGTTGATGCTACAAACCTCGATTTTATTTTAGAACGTTATAAAAACACCAAAGGGTTGATTTTAGATTTGCGAGAAAATGGAGGTGGTGCTGTTACGGATATATTCCAAATTCTTGCTCGATTTATCGAAACAGAAACTACCGTATTCTACTCAAGAGAGAAAAAGGGAGAAGGGCATAATGATTTTACTGAGCCCGAAGAAGCAATTGCAAAACCATATGATGGAATTCGATATACAAATAAGGTGATGGTATTAATTGACCGAGGAACGTTTAGCGCAGGTTCATTTACTTCACTTTCAACAAAAGCAATACCTAATTTAATTCTTGTTGGTGATACTACAGGCGGAGGTTTAGGTTTGCCAAACGGAGGCCAATTACCCAACGGATGGACTTATCGTTTCTCAACAACTCAGGCTCTAACTTTAGATAAAAAACCTGATTTTGAACAAGGAGTTCCACCAGATATTACAGTATTATTTGATTGGACTGATTTGACAAAAGATGAGGTTATTGAGCGCGCTATTCAAGAGCTACAATAATACCAATTCGTTTTAAAATAAAAAAAGGTCGTTTTACCATAATGTAAAGTGACCTTTTTTTATTGGAATCATAAAGTTGTTAATTCCAAATTCGCAATAT
>Ga0256844_10000724_pt1 | contig 12573 bp, 12 predicted proteins | sample MusselsmetaG_FD_189100 | JGI IMG/M metagenome (GOLD analysis project Ga0256844, IMG submission 189100) | Mussel associated microbial communities from hydrothermal vent at the East Pacific Rise, Pacific Ocean - Mussels | ecosystem: Host-associated > Mollusca > Shell > Unclassified ... | reverse complement strand
CTGATGGTACAAAAAACTATGAGATGTCTATACATGTAAGTAGATACTACCAACAAGATTGTACGGTAAAAGATGACCAATACATTTGTTGGAAAATGAAGCGTGATTGGACAAAAAGTAAAGATACAAAAGCATATCCGTATGCTTATAACAATCTTTCACTCTACTATGTTTATAAAAATGCAACCTTAGTCGACTCTATGGATATCATATCAATTTATGAAAAATTAAAGGGTCGTACACTTAATTTATCTCATAATGGTGACTTTGATGTGGTCAAATATGATGGTATCAGTTATAGAATAATAAGAGATGACACTTTTGGTGAAATATATTATCGTGCACATAAATATCGTATTAAAGTAGGGGCATGACCAAGATGCTTTTCAAATACTTATTTTTTGTTTTCTCTTTAATCACTATAAGTTACTCAAGTGCGCCATTAATAGTAACAAAAACTTTGTCTACTAAGGCTATTGCTAATATCAATAAGGGTATCCAAGAATTACAGGGGCAAAAAGATTTTAATCTTAAAGAGATCTCACTTAATAAGTATATATTGGCTAAGAAAATAGCTTCTCAAAATATTTTTTCTAATCACACAAATATGTATAAACTGTATCTATATGCTATAGTAAATAAGGGCACCCCTTATTTACTTAAAAATGACATGTTTATATTTCAAAGTGCATCAAATGAAAATAAACTTAAACAACTCCAGAAATACTATTTAAAAGAATATGGTTTAAGTTTATTTGTCTACAAAAATCCTTTGTATAATAAAAAAACTTTTTTTTATTATACAAAGGATCATACAGGAATAATTAACTACCTAATGGACATAAAGAAAAAACATGTTATGCTACTTGGAAATACTCATCAAAATAGATTTTCAAACCCAAAGGCCAATATTTATCTAGATAGAAAAAATATATACAATATACAACATGGCATCATCTCATTAGAAAAACAACTCCAAAAACAACTAAGATCAACGCTTCTTAAAAAATATCTCTTAGTTAAATCTTCTAATAATACGTCTCTTTTACAAAACTATTATATCTATGCATTAGCTTTAAATAATAAGCCTTTTTTGTTGAAGGATAACCGATTTGTTTTCACTACTTTGAATAATCTAAAAAAGCTTCAAAAGCTTCAAAAGCTCTATAAAAAGAAATTTAACTTAATACTAAATATAGAAAAAAACTCTGACTTTCAAAAAAGAAAATTTAATCTTAAAGAATTTACTATCTTAACAAGTACTATCCAATACTTAAACCAACATCTCTCAAAATATTATAGATATACAAAACTTCATACAAAGAAAAAGAAAAAGAAAAACAATAAGAAAAAAAGATCAAAATCTAAAAAAAGAAAGTATATTCCTAAAAAATACGTACAAAAGAAAAAAAAACTTGCACCTAATCAAAAGCATAAAACTGTTAAGCCTAATAGTACTATAATAACTTCCGAAATTGATACTCTTATTGGTGATATTAAAAAAATAAAAAAGACTAATTTAAAACTCCAGAGAAAAGAAAAAATAAAATACTACTAAAGCTATCTACAATTTATGTATTGTATAAATGTATATTGATACATTTATTAAATTTATAAAAGGGTTTTGTTTAATATGTTAATGAAAAATAAATTTTCTGAGAGTTGCTGTCTAGTGATGATGGGGACTATGCTCAGTATAACAAATGTAATAGGTCAAGAAGTTATTGAGCCTCATAGCACAGTAATTAAAAAAGATGTAGTGGTAATGAATGATATAAAATCAGATGATCGCTTTAACACTACTGCCTATAAAGGTAAACTATACTTTGGTGTTGGTATTGGTATGCTTAAAGTTAATGCTACTAATTCTTCTCAGGGTGCAAGTGCTACTTTATATGGAGGTTATAGTTTAAGTGAATTTGCAAGTCTTGAAGCTCGATATACTACGCTGCTATCAGATATTGATTCAAATGGAATTGTCTCAAATATAGCTGTACGAAACCTTGCTGTCTATATAAAACAAAAACTTCCTACAAGTGATACATTTACTCCTTATGGTTTATTGGGCTATGGAGTTTCATATTATGGTGACGATAATGATGACTCACTACAATGGGGGCTAGGTTTTAACTACGCTTTTGATACAAATACTGCTATATATTTTGATTATATTTCTTTTTATAATGATACATTTAATGAATCTTTTTCCGAAAATATTGAGCTTAGCTCATATAGTTTCGGTACAACTTTCACATTTTAAAGGCTTGATATGAAAAATTATTTATTATCTTTAATGCTAATACTATCATCTTCCTATGCTGGAGGCGACTTTACTGAAAATACAGAAGTTGAACCACATATCAGTCTGTTTGATGTTCCTAATAAATTAAAAAGTTTATTTAGTGACAATTCTATTTATATGTTCTCTGGTCTCTCTATCACAACAGTAACACATAATTTTAATGATAAATCAAATCAAACAGATGCATCACTTGGTATACGATTTGGTATGCAAAGTACTTCCTGGCGTACCCTTATAGATTATTCTGCTGATTGGAGAGGATATAAGTCTCTTACTCTAGAAACAGATAAACTCTTCCCTGCACATAAGGTTCTATCACGACAGATTGCCCCATATGCAGGTTTATCAATAGGATACTTTGATCATAAACAAAATAATACTGAACATGCGATTTTCGGTTTACATGGTGGGCTCATAGTAAATATTTCTAAAAATGTTGATCTAGATGTAGGGTTGTCCTATAAACGTAAACGTAAGTCTGAGAACCTCGATGATTCCAAAGCACTTTCCCTATCAGTGCACTACTTTTTCTAAGCCCCTCCCTTTTCACTATTTAGGGAGATTGAGAGGTTTTTATTAAACCTCTTTCTTGTTCGTCATTTTCTACACAAGGTCATTTAATATATTTTTAATCATAGATGGTTAACATAATGTTTATTCTATCAAATAATAAAGCTGTTCTCTATCATTGAAATTAAACCTCAATATCTTCCAATTTTTGCAACAGTCTTTTCTCTTCTTCACTCCCATCTGTAGAAAATCTAATAATAGGAATACTGTATTTTCCTAAAATTTTATCTTTTAGTGCATCTCTCTTTAATTGGGAAGGATTATTTGCATGATATGCTACACCATCTACTTCTATCGCTAAAACTTCTTTTTTATAAATTTTATTATAAATTAAAAAATCTATATGTGATGAAGCATTCACAAATGTTAACTCATCTTTATTTAATATGCTTGTATCATGAATGAGTTTCTTTAAAGAATAATTTTGAATATATCCTAGATGTGTATATTGTTCTAAATTAAGTACATCATCAATAATAACATTCATTAAATTTTCAGATTGATACTCAGAAATATTTTTAGTTTTGATAAGATATTTTTTTAAATATGGGGCATAACTTTTATACAGTAAGTCAAAAATAGAATACACTTTACTCTCAACTATATCAAAATTATTATATCTAATATAATTCACCAGATCTTTCATATTCTGATTTTTTTCACGATCTGACACTACAATATATAATTGCTCTTTTGCCCTTGAAATTGCAACATTTAGTAATTTTGGATCATCTGCAAATTCATTTTCTTTATCCACTACCGTTGTTATAATTATCACATCTTTTTCACGACCTTGATATTTATGTACTGTATCAATTTCAATATCAAAATCTTCACTCATGCTGTCAGATAACTTTCGAACTTGATCTCTAAAAGGGGAAATAATACCTAGATTATCCCTATTTACATAAGGTAAAACCTCATTTTTTATAACATCTACTTGTCGCTGATTTGATAATCCTCTTGCATGATTACCCTCTGCCGTATTTATAAGAATCAAAGGTTCAGCCTTTTGTTCATCTTTGGATAAAATTATCAATTCATCATTGTAAAACTTTTTATTACAAAAATCAATAATCTTAGGGTTGCACCTATAATGTTCTTTAAGTAACGTCTTCGGAACTCCATTAAAAACTATTGATGATGAAGCAAGTAAACTATTTTTATAATGATAATATGGATTTATAGTATATTTATTAAAAACACTATCAGCAACTAATTTAATACCTTTAGTCACTATGTGTGGCAATTGTTTCTGATCACCAACGATCACTACATTTTTAGCACAGGACAAAGCAAGTCCACCAGCTACGATATCTACTTGTGATGCCTCATCAATAATAAGATAGTCATACAAAAAGTTTTCTTTTGTACAATTTCTCAATGCATGTGTTGTACTTAGTACAACAGGATACTCCTTTGTAAAAGTATCAAAATCTTTCCATAATATGTCTTTCTCAAATTGTTGTCTTTTTTGCTTTAAATCATATTTTTTTGATAAATGTAATTCCAATAAATCCATTGAATTTGTTTTATACTGATCTAGTAGCATTTCAAAATTTTCATTTTCTAAACGTTGTTTATAGTTAAAAATAGTACTTTCAAATTCTTTCTCTTTAACATCATAAAAGCACTTTTGCACTACTAAGATTATCTCATTAGTAGGATACTTATATAAGCCAAAAGCAAATATTTTATATTTAAATAATGCCTTTATTCTAAAGAAAAGTGTCATTTGTTTATTACGTGATTGTAAAGATTCAATCTCTGCTAAAAAAGATAAAAGTGTTCCCCAACTCTGTTTTGAAAGTATTTCTTCATACTTGTTTATAGCTACATCTCGAGTCTCATAGATTTGCATAAAATACTTTTTCTCTATTTTTAATGCTTCAAATTCTTGTGATGCTTTTGCTAAATCATTATAGGTTTGTAGCATTTCTTTAATATGTATAATATCTTTTTCTAAAGTTTTACGATTATTTAAAGTGTCATCCAACACTGCATTAAAAACTGTAGAGTACTCTTCTTTTTGGTTATCAAAAAAAGCTTCTTGATTGGCTTTCTTTCCTAACATTGCAACAAAAAAAGATAGATTGTATTCATCTAATTTATCATATACATTTTGTATTGCTGCGTTGTTATTTGAAACAACAGCTATAGTTTTATTTTCCAGTAGCAAGTTTGCAATAATATTTAAAATGGTTTGTGTCTTTCCTGTTCCTGGGGGACCTTCAATAATACTCACTTGATGTGTCAATGCTTTTGTAACAGCAACTTCCTGACTTAGATTCAATCCAAATGGGAAAATCTTTACTTTTGCATAATGATGTTGTTCTATTACATCTTGACTTAGATATTTTACAAAAACACTATTTTCACTAAGATATGTTATCTTCTCATATTGTTTATCCAAAAAGTCATTATCATCACTTTTAATACTTTTAGCCAATGTCTTAATATAGTTAAATATATTTTTATTGTTTGCTTTTTGAAGGGCATTAAATTCAAAACGTAATATAGACTTCTTATACATAGATATTTTTCCATTAACGTAAAAAACTTTTACGTACATTTTAAAATCCAAAGCTTTTGCTATGTTATTTAAACATCTCTCCTGCAGATAAATACGACAATAACTCATATCAATAGTTGTTGGATTTTTATAAATAGAGATTTTAGAATGATCTCTGTATGTATAGATTTTATCACTAGATTTAAAGCGAATATTTATACTTGACTCAGTCTCTTTTAAATATGCGATATCTGTGCTCTTATCATCACCATTAATAACAATTAAATATTTTTTTTCATCATACAACTTTTATATGTTCCTTAATTTATTTAATACCTTCACCATCGCCAAAGTATCCAACTTACAATATTCCAATAAAGCCTCTCTCATCTTCTCTTTCTATACACTGTCCAGTTTTAACATATACATATAGGCAAAGACCACATACGCACCCTGCAGCACCCTCATCCCCAGACCACGTAGCACATAGTACTACATAGAGACATCATGCAGGTATATCTCTTTGACAGAGGTAGAACTCTTGACCTCATAGAGCGACACACCATCCTCACCCACCTCCAACACATCCACCATCACCAAGATGCCCTCATAAGCAAAAGTAGCCTCATAAAAAATGTACCGCACACCCTCATCTACCCACGCTTGGGTAGTAGCCATCATCTCATCATAGTCTCTACTAAACGGTACTTCTCTACCGTTAGGGAAAAGCTCACAAGCCAACGCTCCTACAGTGTTACCTGTGTCAAAGACTGCATGGGCTGATGCATCGGGAGGAGTGAGTACCTCTGGCTTGTATTTTTTGAGCCAGAGGGATTTTGGGCATTGAATGGCTCGGGTGTAGAGGGATTTAGAAATGTTCATATTTGTATATTATTCAAACTCAATTTCTTCTTCAGCAATATTGAAAATGTCAACTCTAGTATCTATATCTATCTTATTAACCAACCAACCTCTAAGCTGAGAATTTTGAATAAATTCATCTATTCTATTAACTCCATTTATCTCTTTTAAAGTTATTACAATACCAAATTTAAGACCAACTCCAAATTTCTCTTCAAGTCGTTCTTTAGTTTTAAGACTTAATCCCCACAAAGGATTATCGTAAGCCTTTAATTCTTTGTTTCTCCCTGTATAAACATCTCGTATATGTTTTACATTATCCCACTTTCTAAAAACTTTTCGTGCATCCTCTTCCCATGTATGATGAGCAAACTCTTCTGTCTGATAATTATTATTAATTGATTGATGTTTTCCTTTGTTATCAAATCTACCAAATTTTATATCTAGTTCCGTATTAGTATAATCAACACCTTGATTTCTAGAACATGCTGGGAAATAACACAGTGTAGCTTTTGCAATAAAAGGATGTTTTTCGTTCACTACAGGAACAGGTATATTGTAATTATATGTATTATATTTTTCAGATACACCTTCTATTATAAACTGTATCTCATCATCAGCACAATATATAATATCTTCTATTCTTATAGGAACTACGCCATGACCAACAAGTGATGGGTCATTTTGCTCTCTATCCCAATCTGTTGCAGAATTAATAATGAGTGCCTTTGCAATATCTCTACTTAGACCTAGTATATCAATAAGGTATGATAGTTTCCTAGAAATCCAAGGGGTTGCAAATGAAGTTCCTTTAACCAATGCTTCACCCATAGGAGTACAAACTTTCATAGGCTCACTTGCATCACCACCATAATAACTAATATCAGGTTTGATAAAAAATGATAATACAGGACCTTTTCTACTGTATGAAGAGGGCTGTTTATTCATATCCACAGAATTAACAACTATAGAATTAATTGAATCGGCTGGAGCTCCAATAGCTCTAGTCTCAGTTTCTCCTGAAGATAAATTTGTACCAGAAATAACAAATATAACATCATTTTCAAACTGTATTTTGTCTAAAATTGCTGCTTCGGGAGATATAAAGTTAGGATGTATATCAAGTTTCGCACCCATAGATAAATTCCAAACTTTAATATCTCTATTACTAGCTACTATTTCACTAATATTTCTAAGTATTGTAAATGAATTAAAGCTATTGCCACTTGCTACACCAAAATGTCTAACTTTAAATCTACCACACCCATCATCTAAATTTGGATTAAATGTTGGTCCATCTACAATAATAGACGAAACAGCTGTCCCATGCTTATAATCATTTGGAGAGGTAGGTATTTCACTATCTAACATATTAGTGTAATCTACCCACTCTGAAAAATATACATTTTCGTCAAAAAGCATGTCTATAACTCCAATAGTTGGCTCATGACTTGGTGAATCAATTTGTATTACATCATCATCAATAAACTCAAAATCATCTTTTGTTATTTCAGATAAATCACTAACAGCCATAGATATTAAAAATGGAGCATTTGCCTTTAATATTTCTAATTCATCTGGACGTAACAAAACAGTTGTTTCATCCATTATACGGCTAGATAAAATATTAATGCCTATTTTTTCTAGTAGAGAAATAGTCCTTACATCAGTTTTATATAAAGTAATAATTGCATCATTTTTCAATGTAACATCATCTATTGCTACATCAAATTTTTCTACATAATATCCATCTACAAGAATTTGTTTAAAATTTGTTTTTGCAAGTTTAGTAGAATTATAAGGAATTTTTTTATCTATTTGTTCTATTGTGTCATAATCAATTTCACCATTAAATTTTTCATTTAAAATATCAATAGCATCTTTTAATTGTTCTATAGATTTCTTTAAAATTGTTTGAGATACGTAATGAGTGATTATGTGCTTAGGGGATTCATCAAGTGAAAATTTTGCACCAACTATTGATCTATTAGGTCTATGAGAACCGTTTCCTAAAAGATTTTGTAATCTATTACTTTTAGCAGCGACTTTAATATAGTGTACGGTAACAAGTGCTCCTGATAATAAACTTTGATTTTTCCAATACTCTTCTAATTCAATTAAATTCTTTAATAATAAGTTTAATTTTGATGCATTAATAGATTGACCAGCTGGTAAATTAGGTGCCCCAAATCCATCTATCGGTCTAGGTACTTGTTCAAAAGTTCCTTTTAATTGTAATAAATTATTCAAAATATATTATTCCTTCACTTCCCGAGATACTTGACTTTTTGAAACCCCTGTTAAAATTTCAATTTCTCTAACTGTAAAGCCACTACTTTTCATATGTTTTAAATCCATATCTCCATTATTCTTACTTGCATTAATATATAATTTCTTTAAATAATCATACTCATCATTTGGATTACTAAATGCTATTGATGTTTTAATAAGATTCTTAAGTTCTCCAGGATAGGGTATGGTATCCATACAATTAAGTATTTTTTTAAACAATCTCATATTTCTTCCAGCAAACTTAAATTTCTGTAACATATTATTTAAAATTGCTTCACCCACTTCAATGAGGTCTTGTTTTGTATAATTACTAAAGTCTATAACAGCATCAAATCTTCTTGTTAATGCCTTATCAAATGCTTTGTATAAGTTAGTAGTTGCAATCAGAACAATATTATCATTTAGACTATCTAAACCTTTTAAAACCGAAGAAGTTGCTCTGCCCATTTCTCTTAAATCATTTGTATTTATTCTATCAATAGCAATAGCATCAATTTCATCAAATAAAATAAGAACTTTATTGGGATTAGATACAGAAGAAATCTCATTAAAAAGTGATGAAATATTTTTAGAAGTTTGACCTAATTTACTATCAATAACTGAATCAAAGTCTACAATAAATAACTCTCTTTCAAGTATCCTTGCAATTTGTTTCGCTGACTCTGTTTTACCTGTTCCCGGAGGTCCTTCAAATAAAAACTTATTAATGCCCGCATTATGTCCAATTGCATTTATAATACCTAGAATATTATCTTTAATTGAACTTGGTAATGGCAATGAACTATTTGATGTCTCCATCTTCTTGACAAATATATTTTCACTTGTATCTAGTTGTGGTGAAAAAGTATTTGCATCTGCTAACAAAGCCATAATATATTCAGAAAGTTGATAATTATTACTTTTGTCAAAGTATTTTGCTATTTCATACGCTTCATTGCGAAAAGCAGAATCATTTTTTTCTGCATGATACTTTATTAAGTTTAATACATTCTTTTTTTTCATTTAAGTCCTCTTTGTCGCAGTATATCTCATTTGGGACAAAAAATCAATAGTTGGGACAAAATTAGTATGATATAAATTTATGAATGCATACTTTTAAAGTTTCACCACTCTCTCAAACATCTCCTTAATTCACTTTCCTGAGCAATTAAAAATATCTGCTGATACTGCTCTTTAATGGGAGTAATGCCTACATCTTTAATCATAGCTAAGTCACTAAATCCTAAATGCGTATCTGAAAAATGTATGATTTTCAACATTCCTCCTCCAATATCATTTTAATAAAATATAATACTGATGCTAACTCTTATTAAGTTTAATTTCAGAAAAGCCATCTACCCAATTATCTCTAAGTTCCTCTAAAAAATTTGCTACTTCAAGTACCTGAAATTTATCAATTTCTTGCTTGGTTATATTAATAGCATGTTTACATCTTGCCAAAATTTCATCATACTCTTTATTACTCAGTCCACATGATAACTTGGCAAAATTTTTATAGCTTTTTTCTTTCCACCACAACTTTCCATCACTAAGTCTTAACGCTGGAATATCATTTTTAATATACATAGTTGTAGTAATAACATCATAAATAGGAGCTAATTTAGCATCTGTATAATCATTTTCATACAGTACACCATAGTTTTTTAAATGTCCATCACCATTTCGTAAAAAATGATTCATGACTAAAGCAGTAAACAGTGTAGTCAAAGCTTCTTTTCTAAATTTTGGAGAGATAACATCTTTTATAACTCTAGCTATCTCTTCATAAGAACCATCATATTTGGCATCAGTTCCTCTCCCAGTAAGTACACACATATCTTCAAAACCTAAATAAGACTCATCCTCTTTTACATCAAAACGCTTCATAATAAACAAAGAACGATTATCACTCATATGAAACTCTGGAGTTTCTAACCCTGCATGCATAATGGCTCTCATACAAAAATACTCATTAAGTGCTAACTCTTCATACTCTTTATCCCAAGACTTCACAATATAATGTTCAAACTTCATAGTCGTCTTATTTTCAGTAGAGAGCAGTAGTTTAGGCTGCACTCCAGAAACACCTGAACGCAATGCAAACCTATCCATAAGTTCCTCAAAAAGATTCTCTTTAGGTGAACTTAATAATTCAGGTAAGCTCAAAGCACTTTTAGAACTTCCAACTGTTTCAAATTTGACACGACCAAGAACATAGGGTCCTATGGTTCTCAACAAACCCATATCATCCATTTTTTCGATTTTAGAAAAACGTTCTTTGATAGCTTCACGTAATGCCCCTTCTGGCATATTCATTTGAAATATAGGATGTAGCCCCCTACTCTTCCAACTCTCAGCTCTTATAGGCATCGTTAAGCTAACTAACGCTTTAGCTTCATTGTCATAGTTAAAGATATACTTATGATCCTCAAGACTAAGAGAACCTGTTGGTTTTTGATTGACAAAAACATCTAGGCTATTTGTCATCTTGTAACTCCTCTAACGTTTTAGGTCTACCTTTAGGACGAATTGATAACTCCATTCCAAGTAAATCTAACAATATAGCTACTTTTTTAATACCTACTTCTTCAATAAAACCATTCTCAACTTTTGAGATAGTTCTTTTGGTAATCCCAGAATATTTTTCCAAAGTATCTTGAGACCATTTTTTTTCATGTCTTAGTTTTTTTAATTCTTGTCCTAAGTTTTGCAAATCCAAAGAAATCCTTTTTAAGAAGTATATTTCTTTTATTGTAGCATAATTTTATTTTTATGTAATATACTTCTTATTATTTTATGCTAAAGATAGACTTTTTTTCAAATTACAAGCTACTTACACTAAAAAATGCTATAATATACTATAAATTAGAAGAAGGATTATTCATGACAACAACAGCCACATTCATCACCATCGCAGCCATTATTTGGACACTCCACACTATCAAAAATTCACTAGAAAAACACGCAAGTAAATAACCTTGCCTCTCTCTACATTGATACTCATGGTAGGACTACCACTCTCATTTATATTTTTTCTGTATCACAAGCGTGAGCATCCACAAATCATCAAGTTTATGAAGCTAGTCAAAAAACTATTTTAATTTACAACTTTTTATATGATACATCTTTCATCCCTTGTACAGTATCAACAATCAAACTAATATCACATTCACTTAACCCTTCAAACTCACCAGACTCCATACCCTTTTTGATAAGCTCTTCATCACTTACAGTAAGTTGCCATACTTCTATTTTATTATTAATAATTTTATAGCTATATTGATGCCCTTTGTAAGTAAATATAGGCTTCATAACTAACTATAAAATCTCATAATTTCTTCATACGCAGCATTTATCTTTTGCATTTGGAGTATTGCTTTTTGTTCACTTCTACCTTTTGCTCTTGCAATATCTGGGTGATACTGTTTTGCTAAGGTTCTGTATCTACTTTTTACCAGTGCTACTTGACACCCATAAGTAAGATTGAGTATCTCCCAGGGTGAAGGGATAACATACGCTTCTTTGGGTGTTTCATAGGTTCTTTTTTTGTATGATTCTTTTTGTTGTTCTTGTTCATAACTTTTCTGATGGGTATATCTACGATTAGCTTTTTGTTCTTCGGCCACTTTCTCTTTTTGGGTTTCAGTGTTATCTGGTTGAGAAGTATACTCTTGACTAATCCTAAAGATGGCATAAGTCCACTTAGCCCATATTAACATCAAAAGAAGAATAATTGCTATTTTAGCCATGTATGACTCTTTTAGTTTTTAGAAAAAAGAAATTGTTTAAAGAGGTTTTGATCTTCTATTTTAATTTCATAGTGCTTATTTGTAGCCATCAACTCTCGTCTTCCAAGTCTAAGTGACACACTCCCCATTTTTCTAGGTATCTTGTAGGCATCAGCTATACAGTTATCTACAGTTTGTACCCAACCCATACCTTTTAACATACCTGCAGTACTTGGTTTTGGATGTTTTTTAAGACACTCCACAGAAGCACTCTTTTTGCCATTACCACTTTCATCTACAAAAAATGTATGGTATTTTTTAAATGATGC
>Ga0256844_10000723_pt1 | contig 12578 bp, 10 predicted proteins | sample MusselsmetaG_FD_189100 | JGI IMG/M metagenome (GOLD analysis project Ga0256844, IMG submission 189100) | Mussel associated microbial communities from hydrothermal vent at the East Pacific Rise, Pacific Ocean - Mussels | ecosystem: Host-associated > Mollusca > Shell > Unclassified ... | reverse complement strand
TAATGCAATTCCTAGAAATGCTAAAGCCTTAGTTTTTATATCAGAAAACGATATTGACAAAATCCAAGAGATAGTAAAGAAAGCGGAAAACAGCTTAAAGGCAGAATACCAAAAAACCGATCCCCACTTATTTCTCAAAATTGAGAACAATGACGAAAGCAACGATCAAGCAATTACCAACACCGAAAAAGTTATTGATCTCATTATCGCCCTACCGCATGGAGTAGCCACATTATCCAACCAAAATATCGCCAGCCTAGTAGAAACATCAAATAATATAGCCTCAATCAGCTTTCAAAACAACAGCTTAAAAATTTTAACCAGCCAACGAAGTGCCGTAGAATCCAAACTCGAAACACTAACTCAACGAATTGAAGCAATAGCCAAATTATCAGGCAGCAGCGTTTATAGTGACAATCGCTATGCAGCATGGCAACCCCAAATGGATTCCCCACTACTATCCAAAAGCCGTAAAATTTACGAACAAATGTTTAATAAACAAGCAATTATAGACGTAATCCATGCTGGGATAGAATGTGGGATTATTGGAGAAAAAAGCTCTGGTATGGACATGATTTCTATGGGGCCAACGATAAAATACGCCCATTCACCCGATGAAACCATGCACATTGGAACTGTTGGAAAAGTATGGGATTTTCTGCTAGAACTGCTGAAACAATTAAAATAACTATCCAAAGCTTAAAAAACCTGTCAGGTTTTGGAAACCTGTCAGGTTAAACCAAGGCTTTGTTAGAATTAATTTTACTCTGATCTTAATTATTCAATTGTTTTTAGTTAAAGAAATCATCAATATGAGAAATAAATTCATTTAGTCCAGGCATAATACTTCTTAAGTTTATGTATAGTTCTTCATAATCTAAACTATTAACAGTGCGTTGAACTTGCTTTTCTTTTTTCTTATAAGCATACCCAACAAGCTTGTATATAGTATTTAATAAATCAGCTGGTTTAGATATATCTTGTTCAAAATTAGAAATTAATAAGAAATCAACAATTGGCTTAATTTTGTCCAATGTTAAGTCTGGGTGTAGTCGATTATAGTGGGTAGTTTCAGCTAAAAACCAAGTTTCCACTTCCATTATGGCTAGAACGATGTTTGTATTAGTGAACCCCTCTCTAGTTACATAAGATTGTATTGCCCTTTTAACAATATCTTTTTTGGAATAATCTTTAGGGTATAAATCTCTTAAGCCAATTATTTTAATATATCCATTAGACTTAAGATCAGCATATCTTTCCTTTATATCAGATAACACTTTTTCATCATTACAAGAGCTATAGATTAGTATTTTATATTTTGTCTCTGTTGATTCTGGAATTTCCCCAATCAAAGTAGATGTTACAGGACAAGTGGAACCGCCTGATAAGGCTTCTTTCCTAATTGATAACTCTTTTGCATTACCAATCTCCAACAATAATTTTTCAACAAAAACCAATTCTGTTTGACCTTCTACAAAAATAGCTAACTTTTTCATAAGAATGCCTCAGAATTATTTTTGTTTTTTGTAGTATTGACCAGAAAAAAAGTCAAAGTTATTTAGTCCTATATAACTAAATTCTTCAAATAGTTCTGGATCAGTTCTCTCTGAATAAAATCTAATATCCCCGTCTGATTTATCAATAACAGTCCAATAAGTCAGATCAACATTATTCATAACAAAACGATCGTTTGTTGTCATTATTAACTGAATTTTCTCTTTAAGAGATTCAGCCTTTGAAATCAGAAACTTAATCAAGTTAGTTGATCTGTCAAAATCTAACCCCTCACCAATATCATCAATTAATACAGTAGAATGCTCGGTTAAGTTAAACTCCAAGTAAGTCAGTTGTATTATTAAAGAAAGAACTCTAAACATTCCTTGAGAAATATTTTCTTGTGATATTTTATCAGAAACATTACGCTCCACAACATAAAGGAGATTTGGTATAGGAATACCTTTGATTCCAGTTTGTTGAAGCTGGTAAGGAACAACATATATATCAGAGACGGCATATCCAATCTCATTAAAATCTTGAATTACTTTATCCTTAAATTTATCACCAAATGACTTTATGCCAAGTTCAAATTTAGGAACTACTCCATCATAATCTTTATTTAGCTTTTCCAAATCACCATCATTTGTGCTTAGTTTATCTATATCTCTTATAGACACTAAGGTGTTTTGACCAAGAAGACCTCCAAAGTTGTATAGAAAAACATGCTTTGACCAGTCAAATAAAGCCTCCAAAAAAGGATGTTGCTTTTTATCCCTCTTAGAAGTAACAACAATTTTATTTTTTTCTACCTCAAACTCAACTTTTTTCTTTAAACCAACATATAAAATATGACCTTTTCCTTCTGAGTCTCTGCTTAAGTATGACTTTCCATTTATTTTTAATTCTTCTTTTAATATCTGGTTATTCTTACATGAAAATTCATATACAATCTCCTCATCTTGATTTTCGAGAGTAATTGACCACTGTAAAGAAAGGTTATCTTTTAGTTTAATCTGATCATGGGACAATAGTGTTGCGAAGCTGTTTATAGCTTTTAATAATCTAGTTTTTCCAGATGCGTTTTTTCCTGAAATCAAATTTATATGATTAAAATCACAATATTTGATATGCCATCCCTTACCATCAGCGGGTTTATGGTAAAAATCTATTGATTTAATATACATATTGATTATCCCTAAATTATGAAAGCTCTGAACACCAGCTTTGGACAGCAAAACTTTTAGTACCTTGAGGAGCATTTTTATTCGACAATTGCCCAGCTATACTTGTTAGAGCAACAACAAGCCCAAAATAGATAAGTTATTTTATTCAGGCACATTATACACAACTTGTTAATTCAGACAATAAAAATACAACAACAAACAATACCCATCAAATAAACTATCAACCAAATCTTATTACTGCTAATCTTTTTATCCAGTTTTTTTAACGGGATTTCTTCAAACTTCTCTAAACAGATAAATGATGGATATGCAGCTAATTCCGTTGGTTTAATTTTTAATAAACCCTCACGAGTTTTAACTAATTTGCCATAAATTACAATCTTATCAGCATGGCAGCACCAACTTTCTAAGATTTTGTAATTTTTATATTTATGATTATAAAGGTTTTTGCAAATCTTTGGACAGTTCCTTGATTCAGTTGTTTCATCCATTAGTAAACAATTAGCTTTTTCAACAAATTCAGACATATCAAGCTGAATAATGTCAATATCATTATAATATCTGCCATCAGATATTTCTAATTGAGTCAGTGGAGAAACAGTCTTCAAAATTACCTTTTTCTGTTCTTCCATACCTTTTGCTGGCCTTTTTCTTTTGGTTTGCCACAAAGCCAATATTTTTACAATATAAAAGGTACAGCGTACTTGAGAAATTGGAGATGAAAAAGCATTTTCAGACTTAATACTTCCACTGACTTTAACATAACAATCAATAAAACCCTTATCAAACGCAGGTATATTGACAAGATGCAGTCTGATTTTTTTTAGAAATTGGTTTTTCAGGTAAAGACGTATAAAACCAATTACTAACAAAATAAGTACAATTATAATAACAATCAACATTTGTTCACCCATTATTGCCGTTATTATTATTATTATTGTTATTATTGTTATTATTGTTGTTGCTACCCCATTCCCCACTACTCAACTCGTAGCCAAAACCCCAACTTGAGGAATGGCTTTGGTTTTGTACATCCTTATTTAAAGGTCCTAAATAGTATTCAGGATCAATACGCGAAACTTTTTCGCCATCAAAGCGTAAGTAATTACTATCATTAAAATTATCAATAGTTTCTTCCACAAAATCCAAAGCACCATTAGCAAAAAAATAAAGCGAAGAATGGCGGAATAGTACATACTTGTTATTGCTTTCAGCCACATAATCCAAAATAGTTCGCCTAAGATAGCTAGTATCAGCGATAGTCGCTTGAGATAAAAACAAATCGACTTTGTTATGCAAATTTTGGTTAAGTGATTTTAGTTGGAAATTCATATTGAACTCCTAATTTTTCCACAAAAATTCTAGATTTTGAAATGGTAAATTGATTGCTTGAATATGATAAAAGGCATTTTTACCTTGCTTTTCATAATGATATTCTCGCAACGATTTTGTGGTAAAGAATAAATTATTGCGTACTTCTGGCAAATATAAATTGGCATGTAGTTTAATTATAGCTGAAATATCAAGCATATAATAACCGTTTATCAGTTCTGATTGAGCAATAAAGGCATTTTTATAGAGGGAATAATCAAAAATATGTTCCTGCTTTTTGCGATTTTCATCTCCATAAATAACTGTTGTATTTCTTAACAACATGATATGAATATAATTATTTACTTCATGCGAGCAGGCAAGCGCGAAAATATCGGCTCTGATTCCTAAAATAATCTCACTTGATTTATCCAGCATTTCTATGTCGTTTTCGGTTTTTAAAATAGGAGATTTTAGAGAATAAGTCGTGCCATTTATATTAAGGTAAAATAATTCGCTACTATATAAGTGTTGCAAAATTTCATCTTTGGCTATTAAGGAAATTAAGCTATTTTCATTTTCATACAATTCGCTAGTTATATAAGACTGTTTTACTGGATAAGTCTTATTAAGCTTTTTTATATTATTCTGTAATAAAAATTGCTTAATATAAGCACTGCCCTGGGTATCTGAAAGTGGTATATATTTTTCAGGATTATCTTGATAAATTGCTTTTTGTAATTTACAAGTATAACTTTTGCTTAAATTGGCAGCTTCTCTGACAAAGGTACAACCAGCATTGCAATAATTAATATAAGCACATTGTAAACATTCATCATCCAATTCTAAACGATTTTCGTTGCGTTGAATCACTTTCCAAGCATTAGCAATAATGGCTTCAATTTCGTCTTTAAAGACATTACCATATTTATATTGCTGAGAAGATTGCCCTCTGGGGCAGGAATAGACATCTCCATTGCTTTGCAATAGAAAGAATTTATTACCACAGTTCACCGCAGAACAGCAAAAATCAGGAGTAAATTCTTTAAACCATTCCGTTTGAAACGCATTTTCTAAGCTAGTTCCAACAAAAGCAGCTTTAATTTTCTGATAAAACTCAAGCTGTTCCTCATCAGATAACATTTCAGTTCCTGAGATTTTATGAGCAAATTTATCAATATTGTTATTAGAATCAAAGCCAAACATAATATTAAATCGGCTCATATCCAAGCCAATATCATTATGTATATATTTTATATCAGCAATAAACGCATCAATAGCTTGGAAATGCTCACGAGTTACTACACAAGAAATTTTTTTATTATAAGGATAATCGGCTAAACGTTTGAGATTAGCCAAGATGCGATTTAAGCTACTATTGCCATTTTTATCAAGTCTATATTTTTCATGAAGTTGCAAAGGTAAATCAACACTACCGCTGATAGAAACCTGATATTTTTTAAAAAGCTCCTCATGTTTCTGAAAATTTAACAAATTAGTTTTTATATGCAAAGGATTGACTTTAAAACCTAATTTACTAATTTGTTCAGCATATTGAGCATAATGGTTTTTAGCAATAATAAACAAAGCTTCTAAAGTCTGACTCGACAAAGTGGTTACTTCGCCTCCGTGAAATGATAAATTAAATGGCAAATATCCAGAAGCCAATAATTTATCCAAAGTCACCTTGAGTGTATTAATCACTTTGTCATTATCTATTTTATCCTCGGTTAATTTCCCTAAATAGCAATATTGACAACTCATATTGCAGAAAATTGTGGGAGCGTAGAGTAAATGAATCGGTTTTTTTAGTTCCATAAATCTAAAATTGATATTGCAATTCCATAAAATAATTCCGTCCAGCCAAAGGCAAATCATTTGGAATAGCAATTATTCCGTTTGTGTCTGGACCTAAACTAGGTTCTCGGGCATCTTCGTCAAATAAATTTCGCACACCAATGGAGAAATCCCAATGCTTATTGAAATTTCTGCGGCGCAAATTTAAATCTACAGTAGTGTAATTATCAATATTTGGACGGGAATCACCAGAAACTCGTTGGCGTTCAGCTACCCAATTTACTTGTGTGTTTAAGTTCCAAAACGGTAAAAATTGCCAATCGGTGCGGAAATAAATTTGATGGTGTGGAGCATTACCTGCGTCGTGATTAGCATTTTCATCTTTTGAACGTTGAAAGGCATAATTACTTAATAAACTAACATTTTTTCCTAATGCAAGTTTGGCTTCAATTTCAAACCCATAGCCAGTTTGACTGCCGATATTTTGGGCTGTGGATGTGTTAGTAAGCGGATCAGGCACAAAACGAATCGCATCTTGCCATTTATAATAGAATAAGTTAAATGAAAAACGTTTTTTATCATCAGCTTGATGCACAAAAGCCAATTCCCACGTTTCAATTGTTTCTGGTTCTAAATCTGGATTGCCCAGCGCGACTGAATTATTGATGCCATATTGCTCTAAAAAAGAAGGCGCACGAAACGCTCGCCCATATAGCAATTTTGTAGTCAATTCCGCATTTGTTTGCCAAACTAGTGCGATTCTAGGATTTAAGGTAGAACCAAAATCAGAATAATGATCATAACGCAAACCTGTTGTTAATTCCCAATCTTCTGTTATTGCCCAAATATCTTGTAGAAACAAATGCCAATTTTTACGCACACCTTCCTTGATAAAAGTATAAGCTGTACCTGAAAAATCTACTGGAGGACTTCCAGGCGGAAGCGGTTGTCCAGTAGCAGGATTAATGCCTCTATTCGCTACCCATTGGACATCGTGAAGATCACCATAATATAATCCCATGCCTAAGCGGAGTGTATGCTTATTAAATCCAGAATAAAACCCAGAAATATTAAAACGTGAAATATCTTCTAATAAACTTGGGTTGCCGATTAAACCGTCTGGATAAGCACCACCAAATGCGCCAGGTGGATAAAGCCAAAGATTATCCGTTGTCTCCCAATTTGTGTTTAAATGACTCAACTGCGCCGTCACATCCCAATTTTTGGAAAAATCTGGATTATGATAGGTCAAATCTGCACTAATACGAGCATAATTAAAACGGCCATTCGGATCAAGTGCTTGATTGCTGCCCGCACCCATGCCAAGATTCTTCCAACCTTGATAGCCCAAGCGTAATCGCCATAAATCTTTTGACATATCAAAATGGGCATCAATATTTCGTAAGGACAAATTGACAGAACCAGGTGCTAATGAAGCATTCGTTCCAAATTGATCATCAAAAGAGCTTTGAGCATCTCTGTCGATAATTTCACTTTGCCCATCTGTAGTCTGATATTCCAAGGTAAACGCCATATCAACATCCCCGACATTGCCACTTTGCAAAATCCAAGCATTACGAGTATTAAAACTGCCAAACCGCGCTCCAACTTCTGTGCCGTCAATATCGTCTTTAGTTTTTGTGATGATATTAATCACGCCAGCAAAGGCATCAGCTCCAAACACTGCCGAACCAGGACCCCGAATAATCTCAATTCTGGCAATACTCTTCACATTAGGAGTACCGAACGCTTTGCCTGAATACAAGGTATCAATGGAAATGCCATTCACCAACATAAGCACTTGCGGATTGAACTTAGAAGAAATCCCACGAAAAGTATAAATTGGCTTATAACTTATATTATTTCGCGCCACATGCAAACCTGGTACAGATTCCAAAACATCATCTAAATTAGTCGCTCCCATCGCCTTAATATCTTCCGCAGTGATAACTGTAGTGACAGCAGGCGCACGCGAAATAGATTGTTTAGTCCCTGTGGCGATACTAACCATTTCTACACGCAAAAAACGTAATTCGTCTAATAACTCCGCATCATCTTGAGCATGGACAAAATTCAAGAAAAATTGTGTAAAGCTAATAATGATTATTAAGCTTGTTCTGGTTATTTTAGGCATAAGTATGAAAATTAGTTTGTTTCTAATAAAATTTATATTGCAATTCCAGAAAATAATTCCGTCCAGCTAAGGGCAAATCATTTGGAATAGCAATTATTCCCTTTGTGTCGGGGCCTAAACTCGGTTCGCAGGCATCTTCGTCAAATAAATTTCGCAGACCAATAGAGAAATCCCAATGCTTATTTAAATTTCTGCGACGTAAATTTAAATCTACAGTAGTGTAATTATCAACATTTGAACGGGAATCACCAGAAACTCGTTGGCGTTCAGCTACCCAATTTATTTGTGTATTTAAGTTCCAAAACGGTAAAAATTGCCAATCGGTGCGGAAATAAATTTGATGGTGTGGAGCATTACCAGCGTCATGATTAGCATTTGTATCTTTTGAACGTTGAAAGGCGTAATTACTTAATAAAGTAACATTTTTGCCTAATGCAAGTTTTGCTTCAATTTCAAAGCCATAGCCAGTTTGAATACCGATATTTTGCGCTGCGGCTGTGTTAGTTAGCGGATCAGGCACAAAATAAATCGCATCTTGCCATTTATAATAGAATAAGTTAAATGAAAAACGTTTTTTATCATCAGCTTGATGTACAAAAGCCAATTCCCAGGTTTCAATTGTTTCTGGTTCTAAATCGGGATTGCCTTGCGCGACTGGATTATTACGGCCATATTGCTCTAAAAAAGAAGGCGCACGAAACGCTCGCCCATAGAGCAATTTTGTGGTCAATTCCGCATTTGTTTGCCAAACTAGCGCGATTCTAGGATTTAAGGTAGAACCAAAATCAGAATAATGATCATAACGCAAACCCGTTGTTAATTCCCAATCGTCCGTTATCGCCCAAATATCCTGTAGAAACAAATGCCAATTTTTGCGAATGCCGCCTTCGATAAAAGTATAAGGTGTACCTGTCAAATCGACTAGTGGCCCCCCCTGCGGGAGCCGTTGTCCAGTCGCAGGGTCAAGATTATTGGCTAACCATTGCACATCGTCAAGCTCACCATAATAATAACCTGTACCTAAGCGGAGTGTATGCTTTTTCAATCCAGAATAAAACCCAGAAATATTAAAACGTGAAAAGTCTTCTGATACACCTGGCTTGCCGATGAATCCGTCTGGATAAGCACCGCCAAATGCGCCAGGAGGATAAAACAAAATATTTTTTATTGCTCGCCACTTTGTGCTTAAATGACTTAATTGCACTGTTACATCCCAATTTTGGGACAATTCGGGATTATGATAGGTCAAATCTGCACTGATACGGTCATCAGCAAAACGGCCATTCGAGTCGAGTGCTTGATTTGTGCCAGCGCCCATGCCAATATTTCGCCGTCCTTGATAGCCCAAGCGTAATCGCCAAAAGTCTTTTGACATATCAAAATGGGCATCAAGATTTTGTTTGGATACATTGACAGAACCAGGTGCTAATGAAGCATTAGTTCCAAATTTATTATCAAAAGAGCTTTGAGCATCGACATCTATAATTTCAGCTTGTCCATCTGTAGTGTGATATTCCAAGGTCAACGCCATATCAACGCCACCAAGCTTCCCCCCCTGCAAAATCCACGCATCACGACTATTAAAACTTCCAAACCGCGCACCAATTTCTGTTCCATCAATATCGTTTTTAGTTTTTGTGATAATATTAATCACACCTGCAAAGGCATCTGCTCCAAATACTGCCGAACCTGGCCCGCGAATAACTTCAATTCTGGCAATGCTATTGACAGGCATACCACCAAACGCTTGTCCCCTGTTACCAGCGTATAAGGTTTTAATGGAAATACCGTTGACCAACATCAGCACTTGCGGATTGAAATTAGAAGAAATACCACGAAAAGTATAAATTGGATTGTAGGCAATATGACTTCGCCCTACATGTAAACCTGGTACAGTTTCTAAGACTTGATCCAAATTAGTCGCACCCATCGCCTTAATATCTTCCGCAGTGATAACTGTGGTGACAGCAGGCGCACGCGAAATAGATTGTTTAGTCCCTGTAGCGATGCTAACCATTTCTACACGCAAGAAACGTAATTCGTCTAATAACTCCATATCATCTTGAGCATGGACAAAATTCAATAAAAATTGTGTAAAGCTAATAATGATTATTAAGCTTGTTTTAGTTATTTTAGGCATAATTATGAAAATCAGTTTGTTTGTAATAAGCATTGTTTGAGTGAATGAGCCATATTATTTAGTAAAGTAAAATAGCTTTTAGTTCCAATGGCTAAGTCTGCCCCTAAAGGATCTAAAACTCCACGCCGTACTGTACTACCTTCTATAACAGTAGCCACTAAAGCGGATTCAAATTGGGGTTCACTAAATACACAACGAATTTGCTGCTTTTTCAAACGAGAACGCAAATGATATAATCGTCTAACACTAGGACGATTTTCTGGCGATAAGTTGATTGCTCCCACAACAGTTAATTGATAACGTTGTTCAAAATATTGATAGGCATCGTGGAAAACTAAAAACGGTATAGTTTTGACTGATGCTAATTGCTGTTTTATGTTTTTATCAAGCAAATCAAGTTGTTCAATCATACTAACCGCATTAGCTCTATAGTGAACTGTATTGTTAGGATCAATATGACTCAAAGTTTGGGCAATAGCTTGAACTATGATTTTGGCATTTTCAGGATTAAGCCAAATATGCGGATCAACATCAAAGTCATTATCAGGATGCTCATCATGATGATGGGTATCCCAATCCTTGCCATTGCGTACTTTTAATAAATCTAAACCATGCAAATCAATTAAGCGCAAAATCTGGGTTTTATCACTAAGCGTAGTTATGATTTTTGCTAAAAAAGTCTCCACATTTGGACTAACCCAAATAACTACAGCAGTCTTGCGTAATTTTCTGACTTGTGAAGGGCGTAGGCTATAACTATGTGGCGATTCTCCACCAGACAATAATAAATAAGGAGTTCCTACGCCATCCATAACACCACTAACAAGGGCATGAATTGGTTTTATTGTCACCACGACTTGAGGAGCAGAGGCGTGATTAACGGGTGCAATTAAACTTAAACTTAATAGTGCAGCTATAATATATAAAGCTTTTATTTTATTCATTTAATTAAAATTACCAACTTTGTTGTGCTACTAAAAATGCAATAATGCAATGTGCAATTATATTGGAAAAACTCTAAAAATAAAAATAATATTGATAAGATTATTTTATGAGCATATTAGAATTGTCCGTAAATAAGCCTTGGGCTGGAATATGAGAACTAAATAAAGCTGATTAATAATAATCATGGAGATAAAAAACATTTTCACACTACTTAGAATACATCAATACCTAAAGAACGTCTTTGTGTTTGCGCCTCTTTTATTTTCCTTACACTACACAACTGAGGCGATTCTGAGTTCCGTTATCGCCTTTATTTTATTCTCATTAATAGCAAGTAGTATTTATATTTTCAATGATTTGATGGATATTGAGGAGGATAAAAAACACCCTACTAAGCGATTTCGCCCCTTAGCTGCTGGCACAGTTACCAAAAAAAATGCCATAATAATGATGTTCATTCTCGCAATAAGTTCGCTTATTACAGCCTTATTTGTCGATATTTGGTTTGCGGGTATTTTAACTTTCTATTTCTTACTCAATTTACTTTATTCTCTCAAGCTAAAACATATTACGATTGTAGACATATTTATTGTTGCCACTGGTTTTGTCTTACGTCTTTTTGCAGGCGCATTTGTAACAGATATTCATATTTCCATCTGGCTTATCATTATGACTTTCTTGCTGGCACTTTTTTTAGCTTTAGGCAAACGGCGTGATGACGTACTACTTGCCTCAAATGGTAAAGCTACGCGTAAAAACATTGATGGATACAATCTAGAATTTGTTAATGCCGCAATGGTGTTAATGTCAGCAGTAATCATTGTCAGTTATATTCTTTATAGTATCTCAGAAGAGGTGGTTAATCGCTTGGGAACACCTTATCTATACCTGACAACATTCTTTGTTATCCTTGGAATTATGCGCTACATGCAGATAACTTTTGTCGAATCTGCAAGCGGCAGTCCTACCAGAATTCTTCTCAAAGATAGCTTTTTACAAATAACAATTATTCTCTGGTTAGCATCTTTTTTTGGGATAGCCCTTATATGATTGCGATCAAGTACGCCATCTTTGCGGTTATATCGACACTGTTTAATCTGATTTTTCAAAAACTGAGCTTTCTTCTTTACGATTACAACAATGATTTTAGTCTTTATATTGCCATGTTCTTTGGAACACTTGCAGGACTCTTGAGCAAATACATCTTGGATAAGAAGTTTATCTTTTACCATACGCCTATGAATAAAAGGGATGATGCTAAAAAATTTCTCCTTTATTCATTTATGGGCGTTTTTACAACATTTATTTTTTTTGGATTTGAAATCGCTTTTGATGTCATATTTGAAACACCATCAGCAAAATACATTGGCGCAATTATTGGGCTTAGTATTGGTTACCTTATCAAATATTATTTAGATAAAACCTTTGTCTTCAAGTAAGGAACGCAGATGAACCTAAATAGCTGGGGAAACTATCCACCTATAAAAAACACAGTCTTTGATTATACAGACGAAAATGAACTGTTAAGCATTCTGCAAAAACCGTATTGTCGAATGCTCACAGCACAACA
>Ga0256844_10000722_pt1 | contig 12589 bp, 8 predicted proteins | sample MusselsmetaG_FD_189100 | JGI IMG/M metagenome (GOLD analysis project Ga0256844, IMG submission 189100) | Mussel associated microbial communities from hydrothermal vent at the East Pacific Rise, Pacific Ocean - Mussels | ecosystem: Host-associated > Mollusca > Shell > Unclassified ... | reverse complement strand
AATTATTATACAACAGCAGCAGGAGGACCCAACAGAATTCGATATGTCATCAATACGCATCAAAACTGTACTGGCTGGTCTGGAGGCGACCGATACTATACTCCGAATTACCTCTACTCTTCAGGAAGTTGGCATTTTATTGCTATAAGTGTTCAAGGAAACAGTACCGATAGTAGAATAGTAAAAACCTATGTAGATTGCCAATTATACTCTATGACTCAGTATCTTAATATTAACACTAATCCATCCTTTAGCCCTAGCAACAATAATAAATCCTTTATTGGAGCCGCGAGTAGCATTGCAAATTGGAGTTATACCTTTAATGGAACCATCGATGAATTTAGGCTTTATAATCGTGTTCTTAGCGATGAAGAAATGTTGAAGCTCTATGAAAAATGCAAGCCTCTAGATATTACAATTAACAAATACATTGGAAATTGCACGGGCGATTCTGCCAATATCGAATTATTAAATACACAAGATGGAGTAAGTTATCAGTTGTTTGATTCTACAAATCAACAATATATTGGTACTATTCAAACTGGGGGGTGTAATAGTTTATTTTTTAGTACAGGATTAGTTACTTCTTCAACTGATTTTTATATCAAAGCAAACAATGCAAATTGTCAAATTGTATTAGATACGCTAATTAGTCTAAACCCAACTTATGGAGGCTATACTCTATATGATACTCTTTCTGCCTGCAAAGGAGACTCGGCCCTTATTCGAGGAAACTACTATTTTCCTCCAAACTTGATTATCGACACATTAACCGATGTTGGCGGTTGTGATAGTATTCTAAATACTACGTTCTTAGACTTCCCAAGTCCCCTAGTCAATTTAGGAAATGACACTTCTTTTTGCGATGGGGATAGTATTTCTATTGGAGTAACAAATGGATTTATCACTGTGTTATGGAGTACTGGTTCAAATGCAGACTCAATTTATATAGACACAAGCGGTACTTTTTGGGTAAAGGTAAGTGATAGTTTGTGTGAAAATAGTGATACCATAACCATTACCAATTTGAGTCATAGCTATATTCAAATAAATGATACGAGTTTTTGTGATGGAGAAAGCTGGCAAATAACACTTCCTGTTTCAAATTCATACTTATGGTCAACTGGTAGCAGCAACTATCAAATTAGCATACAAGACTTTGGGCAATATTGGGTTGATATTACAGATATCTGCAAGAATTATAAGGAAAACTTCAATGTAAAAACAATTGACTGCTCCTGTATGATGGCAGTTCCCAATGTATTTACGCCCAATGGAGATGGTTTAAATGATTATTTCTATCCTGTTATTAGTTGTATTTACGATGAGTACCATTTGGTTATTTTCAATCGTTGGGGGAAATTACTATACGAAACCAATAATCAGAACGATAAATGGGATGGCCGATATTTGGGGAATGAAGTGCCTCAGGGAGTTTATTTTTATCTTATCGATTATCAACAACCATATAATAAAGGCAAGAAAGCACAGCGATCGGGTAGTATTACGCTTTATCGGTAAAACATCAACATTCTTTTTGTGACCAAAAAAAAGCAGCTTATCAGAATATCCAACAAGCTGCCTAAACAAATTACTAACCAATTATTCTAAAACTTATATCCCACAGAAAGCGCAATCTGATGGGTGAAAATATTTAAATTTGCTGCGTCAATTAAATCAGGGCTATACATATAATAATCCTCTTTTTTGATGGTATATACATAAGCAAAGTCCATAAAGAAATCGCGATCACGATAACCTATCCCTCCACTGATTTTCCATATTTGTCCATCATTAACACCACTTGCATAAGGACTACCAAAATAATCCAATCCTGCACGGAATGAGATAGGACGAAAGCGAAGTTCTGCACCCGTTTTAATATTTAAGGTTGAACGATATTTTTTGCGTACCTGTTCATTCTCCTCTGTAAAGCGATAATCATGCGCATCTAAACTACCGCTTGAATAATCAACATATTCCACATCGCCACTAATCAATAAGAATCGAGCAATTGTAAATGCAGCACTTCCCACTAATTTCATAGGGGTTTTTAAATTATAATTGTATTTACCATCAGGTTTTGGTCGGTTTCGTTCATTCTCATCATTGGTACCATTATCATAATAGCGAATCATACCTGTGTACCAATAGTCATTCATGGAATACCAAGTAGGCGAATGGAAGGCAAGTCCCATGCGAAGCCAACCCGTTGGACGAACAATTGCACCAATCTTAAAGTTCACCCCGCTACCATGGGTTTCCAAATAATCATCTTTGATAAACTTATAAAAGTTTGCAATAGTATCAGCCCGGTCCTCTTCCATATAGGAAGTTTCCTCGAAATATCTTAAAAATGGAAATCCTACGCTACCACCAATATAAAACACATCATTATAGGAACTTCCAAAGCTTAAATTTAACTCATTAATGGAGCCCCACGTGTTTTTAGTCATCTCTTGGTAAGCACCACCATCAGCCAAAGGACTTTTATAAGCTAACGCGCCATTTGCAAGCCGCACTGTATCATCTAACAAATAATTATACCATGCTAAATTGGTGGAAAATGGATCCAAATCGTCAGGATGCTTGCCATAAGCCTTAATCTGATAATCGGAAATCAAAGACGACGAAGTATTTTCATTGGTAATAAAGTATCGATGATTAAAATTTGCCAAACGATTTACGCCCAATCCAAATTGAAAGTATTTCCAACCTTTCTTTTTAGCGCTTCCCGAAACTAGCACCAAACCATAATTATTCATATTAAAATTATTTTTATGATCGGAACCTCCATATCCATTCAAATCGGAATTTACATTGGATAAGTAAAAAGTAGGCGTTAAACTCAACTCTGATTTTTTATACAGACCAATTCCGGCAGGATTAATACTCAATGAAGAAAAGTCGGCACCAACCGCTCCAAAAGCACCTCCATGGGCCATTGACCGGGCAGTCCCTCCCACATTGGTTTGCGAATAACGTAATACATCAACACTATTTTGCGCCAAGGCAAAACTAGAACTGATTAGCGCTATTAATGTTATATATAAGTTTTTTTTCATGTGTCTGGTTTAATAGATTAAAAACAAAGATGCGTACAAACTATCGTCGTGGACGACTACTTGAGCTCGACGAACGAGAACTTGAGCTAGAGCTTGAGCTTGAAGATGAACGACTCGAACTTGACGAAGAACTTCGCGAAGGGGAGTATGAAGATCTACTTGACGATGAACTTCTTGAAGGAGAATAGGATGAACGGCTCGATGACGATGAAGATCGTGATGGCGAATAAGATGAACGGCTCGAAGAAGAACTTCTTGAAGGAGAGTATGAACTTCTAGATGATGAGGATTTTTTTGAAGACGTATAAGTTCGGTTAGTTGAGCGCGATGGGGTATAAGAACGAGCACTAGACGAACGAGAACGTGATGCAGGATTATAAGAGCTCGAGCTTCGATGTGAAGTAGGAGAACGCTGCGCGGTTGATCGACTTGAAGTTGGTCTTGTGGCAGAATACGTTGATGGTTTCTTATATCGTTTGCTTGCCGTTGAATTGGCACGAGTTCCTGCATGCGTGGCCGAACGATTACTCGCAGTTGAAGTTGCTGTAGTCGCTGCAGCTGTAGTTGTTGCAGCTGTTGCAGCTGTACTCATTGGACGTCTTGCATCTCCAGACTTTGAAGAGGTATATGTTGCCTTTGTAGCTGTTGCAGAACGGGTAGCTGTAGCTGAAACAGGAGTAGTTGCTGCTGCTGCAGTTGTTTGATGATTTCCTACTGCAGAACGAGCTGGAGCACTAGCTGCACCACTTGATACCGCTGCAGTTCCTGCTACACTTCTTGAAACAGGACGGTTTCCTGAAACTGTTTTATTTCCTCGTGAACTTCGAACACTCCCATTAGCATTTCCTCCACCACTTCGATGACCATAATAAGTATTTCCATAATGTGGGTTACTATAACCATAATCAGGGTAATAACCTCCTCCAGGATAATATCCTCCACCAGCATAATACCCATCCCAATAGCCATTATAGTATCCATTATTATAACCCGACCAGTAGCCACCTCCGTAATTGGGATAACCCCAACCATAGTAAGGATTTCCCCAACCATATGATGGGTATCCCCAGCCATAACCCATACCAACACCAAATGCAACATTAAATCCACCATACCAAGGATCATTATACATTGGATCTGCTAAATAATAGTTTGTTACGTAAATGGGCTGATTTGATCCTTCATTATCATAGGAATCGCTATTGGTATAATAATCATCGTAATATCCTAAAGTATCATCATTGTAAAACCTTCGGATTTTTGCAGAATATGAATAATCGTAATAATTCTCTATTAATGAGGCATCATACTGATCTCCATTTTCATCAGTAACCGATGCAGTTTCTCCATAGGTTTTTACCTGCTCATTGGTTTTTGCAAGCTTTTTTTCTTGCTTTGCTTTTTTCTTATTTAGTCGCTTCTCGCGATAAGGATTATAAAAAGCATCGTCTTCATAGGCAGCTGCATCGTAAGAAGCACTACATGAAGCCATTAAACTAACGATTGTAAGTAATCCGATTATTTTTGTAAGATTTTTCATATGCTAATCTCCTTTATTTTGATATTGAAAGCCTTTAGTGGCGTTTCAATTAATTATTTACTTTTGCACTTATTATTAAGTATTCGGAAATTAACAAATACTATACCAAAAACACACAATGGCTAAAAAATTAATAAGTAGAGAAGAGAATTATTCGCAATGGTATAACGAAATCGTTATTAGAGCGGATTTAGCAGAAAATTCTGCAGTACGTGGAAGTATGGTAATCAAGCCTTACGGCTATGCAATATGGGAACGTATGCAGGCTGAATTGGATAAAATGTTTAAGGAAACAGGACACGAAAATGCTTATTTCCCGCTATTTATTCCCAAATCTTTTTTCAGCAAGGAAGCTGCTCACGTTGCGGGCTTTGCAAAAGAATGTGCTGTTGTAACGCATTACCGTTTGAAAGATGATGGTAAAGGTGGTGTTATGGTTGATCCTGATGCTAAATTGGAAGAAGAACTTATTGTTCGTCCAACTTCAGAAACCATCATTTGGGATACTTATCGTAAATGGGTAAAATCGTGGCGCGACTTACCAATACTGGTTAACCAATGGGCCAATGTGGTTCGTTGGGAAATGCGCACTCGCTTATTCCTTCGTACTGCCGAGTTTTTATGGCAAGAAGGCCATACCGCACACGCAACTAAAGATGAAGCATTAGTAGAAGCTCGCCAAATGTTGGATGTATATACCACATTTGCACAAAATTATATGGCAACGCCTGTTCTTCGCGGAGTAAAAACTGAAAACGAGCGTTTTGCTGGTGCCTTAGAAACTTACTGTATCGAAGCATTAATGCAAGATGGAAAAGCATTGCAAGCTGGAACTTCACACTTCCTTGGTCAGAATTTTGCAAAAGCTTTTGATGTAAAATACCTCAGCAAAGAAAATAAACAAGAATATGTTTGGGCTACTTCATGGGGTGTTTCAACTCGTTTGATGGGTGCACTTATCATGACGCACTCTGATGATCAAGGGTTGGTATTGCCTCCCAAATTGGCTCCTTTCCAAGTGGTGATTGTTCCTATTTACCGTAAAGGTGAAGAAATGGAAATGACCATTGCCAAAGGAAAAGAGATTAAAGCCCAATTGGAGCGCGTAGGTATTCGTGTGAAATTGGATGACCGCGACACTCAAAAACCTGGTTTCAAATTTGCCGAATGGGAATTGAAGGGTGTTCCTTTGCGTATTGCAATTGGCCCAAGAGATATCCAAAATAATACAGTGGAAATGGCTCGTCGTGATACACTTACCAAGGAATTTATTCCAATGGAAGGCCTTCAAGATAAAGTATTAAACCTTATGGATGAAATTCAAGATAGCCTATACAATCGTGCTTTGAAATTCCGTGAAGAAAACACATCCGAAGCCAATACTTGGGACGAGTTTAAAGATATTATCGCTAATAAAGGTGGCTTTGTAATGGCGCATTGGGATGGCACTTCTGAAACTGAAAACAGAATTAAGGACGAAACCAAAGCTAGTATTCGCAGCATTCCTTTGGATTATGATGAGTCGGAAGAAGGCAAATGTATTTTTTCGGGAAAGCCATCAAAAGGTCGCGTAGTTTTTGCTAAAGCATATTAGCTTCGACAAGCTCAGCTACCTTTCGACAGGCTCAGCTACCTTTCGACAAGCTCAGCTACCTTTCGACAGGCTCAGCTACCTTTCGACAGGCTCAGCTACCAATTGATAATCGTTTAATTTGATGATTATTAAACATAAAAATAGATAGCACAAGATGAAACAAGACCCTAGATTACAAGCTTTTGAGCGACTGCTAAATATTATGGACGACCTACGTAAAGGCTGTCCGTGGGATAAAGAGCAAACTATGGAAAGCTTGCGTCACCTCACAATTGAGGAAACCTATGAGCTTTCGGATGCGATTCTTAGTAACGATTTAGATGAAATAAAAAAAGAGGTGGGCGACTTAATGCTCCACCTCGTTTTTTATGCTAAGATTGGAAGTGAGAAAAAAGCCTTCGACATCACTGATGTATTGAATGGAATTAGTGAGAAACTGATTCATCGCCATCCACATATTTATGGTGATTTAAAAGTTGTTGACGCCGAAGAGGTTAAAAATAATTGGGAAAAATTAAAACTTCAAGAAGGAAAAAAATCTGTACTTGAAGGCGTACCCAATTCTATGCCTCCTTTGGTAAAAGCCTATCGCATACAAGAAAAAGTTAAAGGTGTTGGATTTGATTGGGAACGCCCTGAGCAGGTGTGGGAAAAGGTGGAAGAAGAACTGGAGGAACTTAAGGCGGAAGTGGACCAAGGAGCTCCAAAGGAAAAAGTTGAAGGTGAATTGGGTGATTTACTATTCTCTCTGGTTAATTATGCCCGTTTTATCGATATCAATCCTGAAGATGCCTTGGAAAAAACCAATCGAAAGTTTATCAAACGTTTTCAGTATCTAGAAAAAGCAGCACAGAAAAACCAAAAAGAATTGAAGGATATGACCTTGGCTGAAATGGATGTTTTTTGGGAACAAGCAAAAAAGTTTGACCGCTAATGAATACTCTAAAACCATCATATAAATCGCTTTTTTTACTCTTGCTATTTTTATGGGCTTTCAACGGCATTCATGCACAAAAACAAAATGACAGCACCCTCCATTGTGGGGTCAATAAAAGCTATATAACATCTTATTGGACTGATGCTAAAGGGTTAATAACAAGCCCTATACATTGGAGCACTGGCGAATGGGTTGCGGCAGGAGGCGTGGTAGCTACAACAGCTATTCTTTTCACCCAAGACGAAAATATTGCTACTTATTTTCGAGGCCTTCCAGAGGGAAATTTCGAACAAAACAACAAATATTTTTACGACCCATTTGGGAAAATGTATTACACCCTTCCGTTGATGGGAGCATTTTATATTTATGGCGCAGCAACACATAAAACCAAACCCAAAGTTGTAGCGATGGATTTTGTAAAAGCCAGTTTATACTCTGGAATTATTGTTACCATAATTAAACATGCTGCACATCGGCATCGTCCATATCAAACCAACCCTCTGAATTCGCAACTTTGGGATGGTCCATCTACCGACGATTGGGGACATACTTCATTTGCTTCAGGGCATACTATTATGGCCTTTACCTTTGCTAGTGTGATCGGTACGCATTATAAAAAAACTATTTGGGTTCCAATTTTGACTTACGGCTTAGCTACCTTAGAAGGATATTCGCGTATGCGCGCTGACAAACATTGGGCAAGCGATGTATTTGTTGGAGCGGCATTAGGCTATGCCATTGGTACTTTTGTGGTAAATCAAGACCATTGCAAACTAAAAGTTAGTCCAATGATGGGAAGCAATTATATGGGATTAGGCTTTAGCTATTCGTTTAATAAAGCCCCTACAAAACTTAGTTTACAACAAAACTAATATGCTTAAAGAGGGCGATATAATCAAGGTTGAAATTCTAAAAGAAATTACAACACCAAAGGGCAAACCCGCCTTTCTCGCCTTATATCACAGTCGTAAATTTATCATTAATAAAAATCTTTTTGAAGACAAGCACCCTAAGATAGGTGAATCTATTGAATGCTTTGTTGACAAAGTAAACTGTAGCGGACAAATCTATATTACTCCCCTTTGTAATCGGAGCATTATTGGTCAAATTCAATCGTTCAAACTAAGTAAAAAGGGAATTGTGATTGATAGTTTAGGCAAATCAAAATATTTGTATCAACTACAGAATTCGAAAAACCAAAAAGCAGTAATCCTATCATATCATTCCATTGATTTCGATAAAATGGAGTGCAAAATAATTGGGATAAAGAAGAATAAACTAATCGTAGAATCTCCATTATTACCAGATTATTCAATGAGTCAAAACGCAATAATTAAGATTGAAATTATTGAAGAACGAATAATCCCTGAGATAGGCAAATGCTGGCTTGCTAAAGATCCTAAAGGAGAATTACATCCAATTTCCAAAGAAAAATTTCATCATTATAATTTAAGTATTGGTAAGAATCTCAATTGTACAATTCTTGGTTTTGATAAATACTTCAATTATAAACTTGAACCTCAGAACCCTATTTATTCGGCGGGAATTATTTATGAATTTAAGAGTCTTCGCATTGAGCAAATAGAAGATGAAACAGGACGTATGAATTCAGTGTTAATTGTGATGGATGAGCTGGGAATGGAAGCTAGCATAGCGCAAAGGGATTTTAAAAATACATTTCCCAAGAATATAAAAGCAGAGGTATATCGTATTACAAATGGAAAATTATTTATCCGCGCTACAGATAATGTAAATCCATAAATGTATATATTTGGGCTAAAGCCCGTTTTTATATTTCTATTTTAGGGTGGCATAAATGCCACCCCTATTGAAATTCTACATTCTATAATAGATATTTAATTTAAAATTATAACAATTGCTATATCATTAGGCGGGGGATTTATCCTCCGCATAATGCGTATCATATATATCGAGCTTTAGCCCAAACATATTTTTCTTGCCATATGCTTAAAATTCATTCAACATTTTTTTAATACATAAATTTCTATTTGGGCTAAAGCCCATATTTTCAAATCTATTTCAAGGTGGCATGAATGCCACCTCTAATGAAAATCATATTCTAATTCTACAATATATAATTGAGGAATTCAATTCAAAATCGTAGCTACTGCTTTATCATTAGGCGGGGGATTTATCCTCCGCATAATGTGCAACATAAATATCGGGCTTTAGCCCAAACATGAACTATCAAATAAAAACAATCAATATTTTAAGATTATTGCTACCTTTGAAAACAAAACAACAAAAACATGTCCTACATAAAAGTATATGTGCATTACGTATGGTCAACCAAAAATAGAGTAGCATTTCTAACTGATGATATTCGAAGAGATGTATTTAATCATATCAAAGAAAATGCAAAAAAGAAAAATATTCATATCGATTTTATTAATGGATATTTCGATCATTTACATTGTTTAGTTTCATTAAACGATGATTTGAGCATTGGGAAAATCGCCCAATTAATAAAAGGCGAGTCATCATTTTGGATAAACAAAAACAAATTAACCAAATCAAAATTTGCTTGGCAAGATGAATATCTGGCCATTGGAGTTGGTGACGATAAGATTCAGATTGTACGAGATTATATTGCTAATCAAGAAAAACATCATAAAAAAACAGCATTCACACTGGAACACGACAAATTAATTAAGCGATATGGATTTGATATTGTAAAAAAGGATTTGGGCTAAAGCCCGTTTTGTTGGGTCTATTTCAAGGTGGCATAAATGCCACCTCTAATGAAAAAATATTCTAAATCAAAAAAATATACTAACTATAACTTATGCAAAGCTCGGGCATAAGGAGCAAAATCCAATCCAATAAATTCCTTTTTTAGCAACTTATAATATCCTGCAATAGCAATCATAGCAGCATTATCTGTAGTAAATTGAAGTGGGGGAATAAATGCTTTCCAGCCGTACTGTTTCTCTCCATCCATTATCGCTTGGCGCAAACCCGAATTGGCTGAAACACCACCTGCCACAGCAATTTGACGAATACCCGTTTCACGAGATGCTCTCTTTAGCTTGCCCATCAATATCTCAATAATCACACGCTGAATAGAAGCCGCCAAATCAGCCTGATTCTCTTCAATAAAATTTGGATTCTTACGAAGATTATCCCGAATAAAATATAAAAAGGATGTTTTAATACCACTAAAACTATAATCTAAGCCTCTAATCTTTGGCTTGGGAAAATCGAATGCATGAGCATTACCAATCTTTGCTAAACGATCGATATGAGGACCGCCAGGATAAGTTAGTCCGATAATTTTGGCCGATTTATCAAAAGCCTCACCTGCAGCATCATCAATAGTTTTGCCGATAATTTCCATATCGAAGTAATCATTTACCTTAACAATCTGCGAATGCCCTCCCGAAACCGTAAGACATAAGAATGGAAATTCTGGAACATCTTGCCCATTCATATCAATAAAATGAGCCAAAATATGCGCCTGAAGATGATCAACTTCCAACATGGGAATATCCAAGCTCAAGGAAAAAGCCTTTGCAAAAGAAGTTCCAACCAATAAAGAACCTAATAAACCTGGTCCACGTGTAAATGCGATGGCTGAAATATCATTCTTTGAAATCCCCGCTTCTGTAATGGCTGCTTGAATTACAGGAATGATATTTTGCTGATGTGCGCGAGATGCAAGCTCAGGCACTACCCCACCGTATTTGGTGTGCACATCCTGATTTGCAATGACATTCGACAGTATTTTTCGCCCTTGTAAAATAGAGGCTGAGGTGTCATCACAAGACGATTCTATACCGATAATTATTGGTTCCATAGCTTGAATTTGCGGCAAAAATACAGAATATAATTTTGACAAAAACACGACTCATACAAAAGAAAAAAAGAGTTTATCTTAAAAGACCTTTGGCAACGCTGTTATATAGCTAAGAAATTATTCCACAAAGGATCACAAAGAAGACTCAAAGAGCCACAAAGAAAATATATGCTGAAGCTATTCTCAATACATGACAAAAAGTTAAGCAATAATATTATTGGAAGTATTTAAATCTCATGTTTGGGCTAAAGCCCACGAATTTATAGATTGACTCGTCCTGAAAAAAGTTTACAGCTAAACAATTAAATCCTATAACAAGTCATTGGCTAAATTTGCCAACTCCGAGCGCTCACCTTTTTCCAATTTAATATGAGCGTATATGTCATTATTTTTCACTTTATCAATCAGGTATGACAAACCATTTGACTGCGAGTCAAGATACGGCGTATCAATTTGATATACATCTCCCGTGAAAATAATTTTAGTATTTTCTCCTGCTCTTGTAATTATCGTTTTTATTTCGTGTGGCGTTAAATTCTGCGCTTCATCCACAATAAAAATAATATTGGATAAGCTCCGACCTCGAATATAGGCTAAAGGTGAAATAAGAAGTTTTTCCTTTTCCAGCATCATATCAAAGCTTTTATACTCCCGATCATTATCGTTAAACTGATTTTTAATAAATTTCAAATTATCAAATAACGGCTCCATATAAGGATTGAGCTTCGATTTTATATCGCCAGGCAAATAACCAATATCCTTATTACTCAAGGGAACTATAGGGCGCGCAAGGAATATTTGTTTGAAATCGCGCTTTTGCTCCAAGGCTCCAGCCAAAGCTAGAAGGGTTTTTCCTGTTCCTGCCACTCCTTGTAACGTTACCAATTTCACATCAGGATTAAGCAAGGCATGAAGGGCAAAAACCTGCTCCGCATTTCGTGGTCGAATACGCAAAGAAGTACGTTTCTCCACCCGCTCGATAAGTTTTGTTATAGGATTGTAAAAAGCTAAGGCTGATGATTTGCCATTTCGGAGAATAAAATATTGGTTAGAAATGGGGTCCTCCAATCCAATTTCGTCAGGACTAATGGCGCCTTCGTCATACATTTTAACTATTATTTCAGAATCTAAATTTTCAATCAGCATCATACCTGTGTACAATTCTTCCACATTCTGAATCTTACCTGTTTGAAAATCTTCTGCCAAAAGGTTTAACGACTTGGCTTTGAGGCGCAAGTTTACATCTTTAGTAACCATAATAACTCGATGCTCGGGATATTGTTCTTTCAATAAAAGTGCAGCATTTAGTATCTTATGGTCAGCTTTATTATCGCCAAACACTTTGGTCGCGTCCATCTTTTTTGGAGCAGCATTCATCACGACAACCATTTTTCCTTTGGATTTGCCATTAAGTGGAATCCAATCCGTTAAAAGGCCATCTTCCGATAATTTATCCATTATGCGGATAAACTCTCTTGCCTCAAAATTCTTAGTTTCATTGCCTTTTTTAAAATTGTCAAGCTCTTCAAGAACCGTTATTGGAATCGCTACATCATTTTCTTCAAAACTCATAATAGCGTTGTGATTGTACAAAATAACAGAGGTATCTAATACAAAAATCTTCTTTTGTTTTTTC
>Ga0256844_10000721_pt1 | contig 12591 bp, 10 predicted proteins | sample MusselsmetaG_FD_189100 | JGI IMG/M metagenome (GOLD analysis project Ga0256844, IMG submission 189100) | Mussel associated microbial communities from hydrothermal vent at the East Pacific Rise, Pacific Ocean - Mussels | ecosystem: Host-associated > Mollusca > Shell > Unclassified ... | reverse complement strand
ACTTAGAGTACATGGTCAAAGTAAACGTTACCACCATCAGTATATTGGTATGGGTGGTCGTATGGATACCATTCAGTGTGCCATTGTAGATGTAAAGTTAAAACATTATGCAAAAGATTTGGCTCTACGTCAAGAAGTTGCGAGTAAATATACAGAAGCGTTACAAAACAAAGATGTGGTTCTGCCTTTTGTAGACGAGAAAGCAACTTCTGCTTTTGCTCAATACTCCATTCGAGTTAAAAACAGAGATGAAGTTCAAGCAACATTAAAAGAGCAGGGTATTCCTACTGCTGTTCATTACCCTATGCCTTTACATCTGCAAGAGGCTTTTGCTTATCTTGGTTATAAAAAGGGTGACTTTCCTGTTTCTGAAATAGTTTCAAATGAGATTATGAGTCTTCCTATGAACCCTTATTTGGGTGATGATGAGATTGCTTATGTAAGTGAGAATCTGTAACTATATGAAAAAGTGTGCTGATGATTCTCTTATAAAAGTAGATGATAGTGAAATAGAAGCTAAAACTATTCCTCTGAATCAAGATTTTACTACGTTTGTCAAAGAGATAAAGGAGAAGATTTTATCTTCTCAATATGAGGCACTGAAGAGCGTAAACAGAGAGCTTATAGAGCTATATTGGCATATAGGTAAAGATATAGTTGAAAAACAAGAAGCATTTGGATGGGGAAAATCTATTGTTAAAAATCTTTCACAAGAGTTACAAACAGAGTTTGTAGGAATGAGAGGTTTTAGTGAGAGAAATCTATGGAATATGCGAAACTATTATATTGAATATAAAGAGAATCAAAAACTGCAGTCATTGACTGCACAAATTGGATGGACTCATAATGTTACTATATTTCAAAAATGCAAAGATAATTTACAAAAAGAATTTTATATAAAAAGTGTTATCAAATTTGGATGGAGTTATAGGGTTTTGGCAAATCATATAGCAAACCAGTCTTATGAAAAGTATCTTCTAAACCAAACAAATTTTGATAAAACATTACCCACTAAACTCCAAGCTCAACAAGCAAAACTATCTGTAAAAGATGAATACAGTTTTGATTTTTTAGAACTTGGAGCTGAACATAGTGAATATGAACTAGAAATAGGACTCATAAACAAAATAAGAGAGTTCTTATCACAGATGGGAACAGACTTTACTTTTGTAGGCAATCAATATAAGTTACAAGTCGATAACGAAGAGTATTTTATAGATTTACTTTTGTATCATAGAAGATTAAAAGCACTAATAGCGATTGAGCTGAAAATTGGTAAGTTTAAACCTGAGTTTGCAGGGAAAATGAGTTTTTATTTGTCTGTACTTAATGACACGGTTAAACTCCCCGATGAAAATCCATCTATAGGAATCATAATCTGCCAAGAGAAAAACAGAACCATAGTGGAGTATGCTCTAAAAGAAAACACACAACCAATGGGAGTTGCAACCTACAAAACATCTACGACTTTACCTAAAGACTATGTAAATTATCTACCTACAACCAAGGAAATAGAAGAGAATTTATTGAAATTTTTAGAGGTAGAAAATGCTAAATAAACTAAAACCAAAATCAGAATTTGCTCGTAATGTTCTCACACTTATGACAGGTACGACCATAGCACAGGCTATTCCTATTGCTATTAGTCCTATTTTGACGCGTATTTATACTCCTGAAGATTTTGGTATGTTTGCTTTGTATATGAGTGTGGCTTCTATATTTTCGGTAGTTGCGACTGGAGGATATGAACATGCTATCATGCTTCCTAAAAAAGATTCAGACGCTTTACATTTAGTAGTGTTATCTCTTCTCATAACTTTTGTTATTAGTCTTTTTATTTTGTGCATATTTTTTGTTTTCAATGAAAATATTGCTGACTTTTTAGGTAATAAAGAAATATCTAACTGGTTATACTTTGTACCATTAACAGTATTTTTGACAGGAGTGTATCAGAGTTTTAACTATTGGACAAATAGGAATAAAGAATATAAAGCTTTAGCTCTTAGTAAAGTTACTCAAAGTTCAACAACTGTAGTTTCAAACTTAGGAATGGGATTTAGTAATTTAGGAGGGTTGGCTTTGATTTTTGGTACTATTTTGGGACAAATATTAAGTACGATTCTATTAACTCGACATAATATACCACTAAATATAAAAAGTATATACAAGATAAAATTAATTGCATTATTTCGAAAGTATATAGATTTTTTAAAATATTCTACTTCTAGTTCTATTTTAAATTCACTTTCATTTAATTTGTTTTCTATCCTTTTATCTAAGCTCTTTTCTTCGTCTATTTTAGGTTTTTATCATTTAGTATATCGGATTTTAACATTGCCTAGCACTTTAATTGGTAGTTCGATATCTCAAGTGTATTTTGAAGAATCAACTCAGCAGAAAAAACAATATGGTAATAATAAAATAATCTTTATGATTATGTTAAAAAGATTATCTGTTATATCTTTATTGATTTATTTACCGATGTATTTTTATATAGAGGATTTAATGATATTTATTTTTGGAGAAAAGTGGAAAATTTCAGGAGAAATTGCAAAAATTTTAATTCCTTTAATGTTTATTCGATTTGTTAGTTCAATTTTGAGTTCAACATTAACAACTTATGAAAAACAAAAATCAGGGTTATTGATTAATTTTCTTTTAGCTTTAAATGTAGTTGTATTAGTATCTATAGCATATATTTATAATTTAGATTATGTATCATTTTTTTATTTTTATATGATTATAAGTTCACTGTTATACTTTATATTTCTTTTTTATTATTATGAACTTTCAAAAGGAGAAAACAATGAAACAATTGTTGATTAAAATATATAAAAAATGGTGTAGATTATTGGTATATATTTTTTATCCTAGAAAAAAAGAATTAGCAGATTGGAATGCTTGTGCTACCAAAAAGTATATTTTCTTTCAAAAAATTTTAAATATTAATGGTATGAGAAAGGTACATTGGCCCGTGCATTTTACTTCTAATGTTGGAGGAGATATTAAAATTGGATATCTTACAACACCAGGAATGATGCCAGGAATATATATAAATGGAATGAATGGAATAGAGTTTGGAGATAATGTTTATATTGCAGCAGGAGTTAAAATTATAAGTGCAAATCATAATCTTAAAGATTATAGTCAACATATTGAGAGTAAACCAATTATTATAGGTAATGATGTTTGGATCGGTGCTAATGCTATTATATTGCCTGAAGTTACGATAGCAGATGGTTGTGTAGTTGGAGCAGGTGCAGTAGTTACAAAGTCATTTACTGAAAAGAATTGTGTCATAGTAGGTAATCCTGCAAAGTCAAAAGGGTTGAAATGTTAAATACAACACAGAAATTTTGGGAAAAATCTTGGGTAATACATATAGAAGAGTACCTTAATACGACACCTCGTGCAGGAATATTTATTCAAAATTATTTTAAAAATGTTAAAAGTATATTGGAAATAGCAGGAGGGAGTTGTCGAGATAGTAGATATTTAGCTAATTATGGATTTGATGCAACGGGAAGTGATTTTGATGAAAATACATTAGAATATTTACAAACAGAACGTTTTCCTAATGATAAATTAAAATATTCAAAAGAAGATGCTTTCTCTTTAACTTTTAATGATAATAGTTTTGATTTAGTATTTCATAATGGTTTTTTTATATATTTTGATAATCAAAAAATTATAAATATGTTAAAAGAACAAGCAAGGGTTTCTAAAAAATTTATTGTTGTTTTCATACACAATATAAATAATAAACAATTAATTAAAATTTTTGATGAGAAAGCAAAAGAAGATGATTTATATAAAATAAGATTTTTTGATGAAAATGAACTTTCTCTTATTATAAAAAAAAGTGGTATAGATTATAAAAATATAAAAATTATGAAATTTGGAGGAAAATCAGATGCTTTTTATAATAAAAAATTAAAAAATATTATTCCAAATATTTTATATACTTTTCGTAAATATTTAATACCAAAATTGTATCAGTTTCAAAAATGGGATAATACAGAACGAATATGTTGTATAATTGAGTTAAATAAATGAAAAAAATATTAATATTTGAAGCTGATTCTTCTCAAGCACAGGCTCTTGCAAAATTTATTAAAAAATATAGTAATTATTATATAGTAGGATGTATAAAAGAAAAAATTCGATTTAATCAAAATAGTTTTAATGAAATTATTATTAGTGAACTAAGCTCTGTTGATATACTAAAATACGATTATATTCTACCAATGGGTGCAAATAGTACATATCTAATCATTCGTAAATATAATGAGCTTTTTTATTGCCATGATATAAAATTTGATATTCAAAATTTAATTGTTTTTGATAAAGAAATAATGTTAAATATTGCGAAAAATATAGATATTCCTATTCCCAATACCTATTACAAACTAGAGTCTATAGAAAAATATCCAATTTTTTATAAAGATGATTTTGAAAATGGAGGAGGCACTAGAGGTGTTGCTATAAATCTGGAAAGTATACCTATCGTGGAAAATCTTATATATCAAGAATATATAGATACCCCTTCAACTTATGGAGTATCATTTTTAGCACAAAATGGAAAAATTTTAACTTCTACTTCACATAAAGAGGTTCTTAGTTATCCAAAAGATGGTGGTTCTGCTGTACTGATTGAATCTTTTGATGATGAGCGAATTTTAAAGTATACAAAAAAAATGATAGAAGAGTTAAATTATAATGGCTGGGGATTATCTGAATTTAAATATTGTAACAAGAGGGATGATTTTGTTTTTATGGAAATAAATGGAAAGTTTTGGGCTTCTATTGAATTTATGTTAAGAGAAAATCCTCAGTTTTTAAAATATTTATTAGATATAAAATATAGTAAAATAAAAACAAAAAGAATATTATTTATTAATAGATTATTCCAATACAGTATGCAAGATATTTTTAAAAATATTAAATATTTTAATACCTCTTTTATTGCTAAAGAGGGATCCCTCCTTTATCAAATTATTCGTCAGTGTACTCCCAATAATTTTGTAAATGTAGTAAAATCAATCATCCGATGATAGTCATAAAAATTCCGAATAATAATATAGAAGAACGAACATACATTTTAGATATTTTCTTTAATGAATTTTTAGACTTAAAGTATGAGCTAGAACTTGGCTCAAATGAGTATGAGATTGTTTTAGAAAATGGTCAAGTCCTACGCATTGAAGATAAGTTTTTTAACAAATACCCCAATGACTTAGAGTACTTGAAATTAGAAAATATTCCCTCTAAATTAGAAGAGCTTGACCTTTTTTCTGCAAGTTTTTTTATGCTTACTCGTTGGGAAGAGTATGTAAACAAAAATAGAGATGACCACAATAGATTTCCTGCTACTGAAAGTTTGGCTTTTAAAGAGGGGTTTTTAGACCGTCCTGTGGTGAATGAATATCTTGAAGATTTAAAAACAGAGCTTTTAAAACTAGATGCAAATTTAGTTTTTAAAAAGTATGAATATAGTTTACTCGTCACGCATGATGTTGATGCACCGTTGTTGTATGGAAGTTTTAAGAACCATTGCAAAGCATCTATTTTAGATGTCTTACAACGTAAAGATGTAGGTTTATTAATTAATAGAAACATAGGTTACTTAAAAACAAAGGTGTTAAAAAAAGATGACCCTTTTGATACGTTCGATTATTTAATGAACTTGAGTGAAAAATATCAGTTAAAATCTTACTTTTTCTTTATGGGGAAAGGTTTGACTGGTTATGACAATATGTATAAAAGTTCTGATAGGTTTATTGGACAACTTGTTGAACAAATTCAAGCTAGAGGACATCATGTTGGAATTCATCCAACTTATGATGCGTATAATAGTGTAGAGCAGTTTAAAAAAGAGAAAGATGAGTTAGAACGAAATTTAAATACAAAAATAACCTTTGGTAGAGAACACTATTTACGTTTTGAAGTGCCAAAAACTTGGCAAATTTGGGAAGAGAATGAAATGGAGTGGGACAGTACACTCGCTTATGCAGACAAAGAGGGGTTTCGCTGTGGAGTTTGCTACCCTTATAGTGTTTTTAACATATTAACAAGAAACAAATTAAAACTAAAAGAGCGACCGTTAATTGTAATGGAAGGTAGTTTTGCAACGTATCAAAAAGATATTAGTCCTAAAGAGATGGAGCATAAAATATTTAACCTAATAAAAAGTGTAAAAAAATATAATGGAGAGTTTGTATTTCTCTGGCATAACAGTAGTTTTCATACTGATGAGTGGAGAAAATATAAATATATTTATGAAAGAGTTTTAAGCAAATGAAAAAAAATATTTTAATTATCTCCATATATTACCCTCCCATTCAATCTATTGCAAGTAATCGACTTTACTCTTTTGCTAAGTATTTGAATAGAGATAAATATAATATTTTTGTACATACACTAGATGAAGGAAAAGCATTTAGTAGTGACTTAGAAGATGTTGTTGTCTCTAGGGTTAAAAATAGTGCTTTGTTTAAGCCTCTTACTTTTGAAAAGAGAACAAATAAAATAGTACATTATTCAAAAGTTTGCTACAACATAATGGTTAAGAGGTTCAGTAAAAATATCTATCAATCTTGGATTGATGAGAGTTATGAACTTTTAAAACTAAAAATTAAAGAAGAAAATATTGACTTGATACTTTCGTCCTTTGCTCCAGATGCATCGCACCTTTTAGCATTGAAATTAAAAAAAGAGTTTCCTCACCTAAAATGGATAGCAGATATGAGAGATGAGATGAGTTGTAGTCCTTATATTGATGGAACAATGAAAACTTATTATGAAGAGTTGGAACAACAAATTTTTAAATATGCCAATGCCCTTACTTCTGTCTCTAAACCTCTTTTGGATGATTTTAGATTAATATGTAAAAATGAAAAAGTACTATTTGGAGAAATTCGGAATGGATATGATTTCTTTTTAGAAGAGGGAGAGATACACAATAAAATATTTATGATAACCTATACAGGAAATTTTTATGGTGATATTAGCCCAGTTAACTTTTTTAAGGCATTAGAAAAGTTTGTGGATAAAAATAAAGGTATTCAACTCAAGGTGCAATTAGTGGGAGTTAAAACACATTTTGAAATTCCTAATAACTTAAAAAAGTTAGTTGAAGTTATACCTTCTGTTCCACATAAAAAAGCAATAGAGTTTATGAAACAAAGTAATGTACTTCTTTTAATTTATCCAACGAATGGACGAAAAGGAGTCTACACTGGAAAATTGTTTGAATACTTAGGTGTGTTAAAACCAATTTTAGCACTTATTGATGAAGATGATGTAGCTTCAGAGCTAATTACAGAATGTAATGCTGGATATGTTGCTGATGATTCTAATATTGAGAAGATTGAAGAGAATATAGCTTTGATGTATGAAGAGTATAGAAAAAAAGAGAAAAGAGTATTTAACATAGAGTTAATCGAGAAGCATCATCGTGCTGAGCAGGTAAAAAGGTTAGAAAATTTTATGGAGGAGTGTTTTTAATGAAAAGTAAATATCTATTATTATCAGATGGAACAAGCCCTCATACATTAAAATGGGTTAAGGAGCTATCCAAGCATTTTGAACTCTATTTGGTCTCGTTAAATGGAATGAATACAAGTCTATTAGAGTACATAGAAGAAGATAAGATTTATGTTTTAAATGAGAGCGTAAAAACAGCAGGAGGTAACTTTAAATTACTATTGAAATATTTTGAAATAAAAAAGATTGTAGATGAAGTTTCTCCTCTGTATGTTAATGCACACTATTTGTCAAGTTATGGGGTCTTGGCTGCTCTTTTAAAAAAGTCAAATAGAACAATAAAGCTTATTCAGTCTACATGGGGAAGTGATGTACTTGTAACTCCTTTTGAAAATATTTTAAAAAGAAAAATAGCAACATTTGCTCTCTCTCATGCTGAGCTAATTACTTCTGATTCTCTCTTTATGAGTGATAAAATAGATGAAATTTACAGTAATGATATGACAATGACCTTTCCCTTTGGTTTAGAACCTTTTGAAATTCAAGAGACAATAGAAAAAGATGAATATCTTATATTTTCAAATAGAGCTTTAGTTGAGAACTATAATATTGACAAAATTCTTGAATGGTTTTTAGAGATAAAAGATAAAAAATATAGATTGGTTATTGCAAATAATGGAGATAAAAAAGAAGACTTAGAGACTTTTGTTAAAGAGTATGAACTTAAAGAAAGGGTTACCTTTGTAGGTTTTTTAACACAAGAGGAGCAAAATAGATATTATGAACAAGCAAAATATTATATTTCTATTCCCAGCTCAGATTCAACGGCAGTATCGTTACTTGAAGCTATGAAGTTTGGTTGTTACCCCATTGTTTCTAATCTTAGTGCAAACAGAGAGTGGATATTGGATGGAGTAAATGGAAGTTATATTACTGACTTGTTAGAGTGTCCTAAAGTTAGATACGATGTGATTAGTATTAATCAAAATATTATTAAAGAGAAAGCAATTTTTGAGAATAGTATAGAAGCATATTTAGAAAAGGTGAAAGAGTTATGAAAATAGTAACAATCTTAGGAGCAAGACCACAGTTTATTAAAGCTGGAACAGTAAGTAGAGAGTTTGCTAAGCATGATGAGATAGAAGAAGTAATAGTTCATACAGGACAACACTACGATGCCAATATGTCAGATATCTTCTTTGATGAGATGAAGATACCTAAACCTCACTATAATTTGGATATTAATGGGTTAGGTCATGGGGCAATGACGGGACAGATGTTGGAGAAGATAGAAGAGGTTTTAGAAAAAGAAAAGCCTGACTGGGTCATGGTTTATGGAGACACAAATTCTACCATTGCAGGTGCTTTAGCAGCTTCTAAACTGCATATTAAAGTGGCTCATGTGGAAGCTGGGTTACGTTCATTTAACATGAGTATGCCAGAAGAGGTTAACCGTATTTTGACAGACAGAATAAGTAACATACTTTTTTGTCCTACAGTTAGTGCAATTGATAATTTGAAAAATGAAGGTTATGATAATTTAGACATAAAGGTAGTTAAAAATGGAGATGTCATGCAAGATGGAGCTCTTTTCTATAAAGATTTAGCTACCAAGCCAGATGTTGTACTTAAAGATAAATATATTTTGTCTACCATTCACAGAGCAGAAAATACCGATGACTTAGAGCGTTTAAAAGCCATTGTCTCAGCATTAAATGAGATAGCAAAAGAGATTCAAATTCTGTTGCCTTTGCATCCTAGAACAAAAGCCATTTTAGAAAAAAATAGTATTGAGACAAACTTTACCATTATTGACCCTGTTGGCTATTTGGAAATGGTCTATCTTATTAAAAACTCTAAACTAATCATGACCGACAGTGGTGGACTACAAAAAGAGGCATTCTTTTTTGAAAAACCATGCATTACTTTACGAGATGAAACCGAGTGGGTGGAGTTGATAGAGAATGGGTTCAATGTATTGGTTGGAGCTGACCGAGAAAAAATTTTAGAAGAGTACAGAAGCTTTAACTTCTCTACCGATTTTTCTCTTGATTTGTATGGTGGAGGTAAAGCCAGTGAAAAGATTGTAGAAGAACTGTTAAGTTATGAGTAGTAAAAATATTTGGGTCATTAATGAGTATGCAGGGTCAGCCTATCATGGTATGGAGTTTAGAAATTACTATCTAGGAAAAGAGTTAATTAAATTAGGACATAGAGTAACGATTGTTAGTTCCAGTTATTCTCATCTGTTTAAAAAGATTTCTGAAAAAAGAGAAGAAAATATTGATGGCATTAATTACTTTTGGGTAAAAACTTTTAACTATGGGGATTCGCATAGTAAAAAAAGAGTACTAAAGTGGTTTCTTTTTATGTTTAAAGTACTTTTTTTGCCATTTTTTTTAAAAAAACCTGATATTATTATTGTCTCTCCCATGGCACCGTTTCCCATACTTCCAGCTTGGGTATTGAGTAAATTTTATGGAGCAACGTTAATTTATGAAGTCAAAGACATTTGGCCCTTAAGCATAATTGAGCTTGGAGGTTTGAATCGTACTCATCCATTAATTCGGTTCATGAGTTATTGTGAACGATTTGCCTTAAGAAAGTCTGACCATATAGTTTCTAGTTTACAAAACTATAATGAACACATGAAAACGTTAGGTATTAACAGAGCGTTTACTTGGGTAAATAATGGAATAGATTTAGAGGAGATGAAAGGGATTGAACCTCTATCTAAAGAGATAGAAGATAAAATACCTAAGAATAAATTTATTGTAGGCTATACAGGAACAGTAGGTGTTGCTAATGCTTTAGACTCTTTATGTGAGGCTACAAATCTTCTAAAAGATCATAAAGATATTATTGTAATTATTGTTGGAGATGGTCAAGAGAAAGAGAATTTACAAAAAGAGTTTTCTCAAAATGAAAATATTTTATTTGTAGATTCTATTCCTAAGAAACAAGTACACAGTATGTTGGCACATTTTGATGCATGTTACATTGGTTTAAAAGAAGAGCCACTCTTTAAGTATGGTGTTTCACCCAATAAGTTGTTTGACTATATGTACAGTGCTACGCCAATTGTTTATGCAATTGATTCAGGAAAGAGTAATGTTGTTCGAAGTGCAGAGTGTGGGGTAAGTGTAGAAGCTGAAAATCCAGAGGCTATTGCTAAAGCTATATTGGAAATATATAGTATTGGTGAAAATAAGAGAGAAGAGATGGGTAAGAGAGGAAACGAGTATGTTCTTGAACACTTTACTTATTCTAAATTAGCAGAAAAAATTTCAAAAGTATGGGGTGAAAATGAGTAATACATTAAAAAAGTATGAGCTATATATCTATATAGCATTTGCATATCTATTTAGTATAGCCATAAGATATATCTGGGTTTATCAGTTTAGTGGAACAGAGAGTTTTTATTGGAATAATGAACTGATGATTAATACCAATGATGGGTACTACTTTGCAACCGTTGTAAAAGATATGTTACTAGGAAGTAATCCTAACAATCAACTTTTATCAGTTGCGTTAGATACCTATCCAGGAACAATCTATAGCATTTATTACATGGCTAAAATTTTGCCTTTCTCTTTAGATACAATTATCTTATATGCACCAGCATTTATCTCTGCTCTTATTGTTATTCCCATTATTTTGATAATGAGACTATATAATATGACACGAATAGGATTTTTTGCTGCACTATTAGCCTCGATTACTTGGAGTTTTTACAATCGAACTATGATAGGTTATTTTGATACAGATATGTATGCCTTAGTATTTCCTGTATTTATTCTCTATTTCTTAATGAGATTTTTAAAAGACAATACAATAATCAATATACTTATTGCAGCCATAATAACTTCGTTATATGTTGTCTTTTATCCTCAGGGATATGCAGCCATTACGTCAATTTTTATTGCTTTTATCTTATATGGAATTATTTTTATTAAAGAGAAACAACCTTTTTATCTCTCTTTGGTTTTAATGAGTATTGCATTGGTTAAGATAGCATTGTTAATTAAAATAGTTTTACTAGTAGGAGTTTTTGTTGCCTTAACTCAAAGTTTTTTCAAAGATAATAAAAAAGCATTATATTTAGCAATTGCATCTATTGTTGTTTTTATTTTTACAGGTGATGGATATGACCTTATTCTTTCAAAAATTAGTTGGTATACAAAAACAGGGGTAGAGGGTGGAACACTTCACTTCTATGATGTAGCACAAACCATTCGTGAAGCAGGAAAGATTCCGTTTGAGACATTTGCAAACCGTATCTCAGGTTCGACAGTGAGTTTTGTTATTGCTATTCTTGGTTATATTTTACTTGTGATTAAAAGAAAAGAGTTTTTACTCTTTTTACCTCTCATTGGAATTGGTTTCTTTGCATATGTTGGAGGTTTAAGATTTACCGTTTATGCTGTACCTGCCATGGCAATGGGAGCTGTGTATTTCTTTTATTTTTTTGCTCAACAAGTTATTTCAGAAAAAAAATATCAATACATGGCAGTAGCTGTAGGAACACTGCTTTTGCTTTACCCAAATATTGACCATGTAGTTGAGTACAAAGTTCCAACGGTATTAAATAAACAAGAGGTTTCTGACTTAGAAAAGCTTAAAAAGATTTCAACACCTAAAGATTATACGCTCTCTTGGTGGGATTATGGTTACCCAATTTGGTACTATTCAAATACCAATACTTTAATTGATGGTGGAAAGCATCATCAAGATAACTTTTTAATTTCAAAAATATTGTTTAGTACCTCTGAAACTTTAACAGCAAACTTGTCAATAGTGGCAATAGAAGAGTATACGAAACAGAAACTAGGATATAGTTCAGTTGCTAGAGAGATTTTAAAAGATGTAAATACAAATGAGTATTTTAATAAACTTTCAAAGAGTACTTTTGTTACTCCTTCAAAAACAAGAGATGTCTTTTTATATCTGCCTTACAGAATGTTAAATATTTTTCCAACTGTTGGGGTGTTTAGTAATTTAAATCTCAAAACAGGAAAGCCAAAACGAACAATTAAATTTTATCCCTCTCAGCCAATTGGTGAGAAAAATGGACAAATTGTTATGGCAAATGGTATTCGTTTAGAT
>Ga0256844_10000720_pt1 | contig 12608 bp, 6 predicted proteins | sample MusselsmetaG_FD_189100 | JGI IMG/M metagenome (GOLD analysis project Ga0256844, IMG submission 189100) | Mussel associated microbial communities from hydrothermal vent at the East Pacific Rise, Pacific Ocean - Mussels | ecosystem: Host-associated > Mollusca > Shell > Unclassified ... | reverse complement strand
TAGCATAAGTAATTTCATCTTTAGTGATTTTATTTATTTCTTCATCACTTAAACCTTCGTCTTTTGCATAATGCTGTAACTGAGCAACCGTAACGACATCAAGATAAGCTTTTCCATTAACAATAACATCCTTTCCAGCTGAATTTAAAGGTACAAAAAACCCATAATCTTTAAAGCGAACTAATGATTCTTGATTATTTCCTAAATCCAAACGCATCCAACAACCTTTTTTCTTACAAGATTTGTTGATTTTTGTTGCAAATTTTACTTGAATAGTATCTCCCTTTTTTAAGGATTTAAATTTTTGTAACATTTTATCTTTTGAAATGGCATTATCAGAAGTGATTTTTTCACCGAATGATGCATAAACTTTATTTGAAAGTTCTTTTTTTGGTTCTTTACATGCAATAAGTACAGTAAGTATACTAAATAGTAAAATTGCTTTTTTCATTTTTTGGTTGGTTTTTTGGTTATTGCAAAATTACAAATTTATTTGTGCTAAATACTGATAAATAACATAAAATGTAAATTTATACTTATTAAAAAGGCTGTATTTTTCTTAATAAAAAGGATGTTGATTTTTTAAATAGTGTACCTTTGTAGCTCACTTTAAAAATAACATAGTTATGAGTGCAAATAGAATGAAAAGAGAAGCTTTGCGTTATCACGAAAAGCCAAGTCCAGGAAAAATTGAAGTTGTACCTACAACAAAACATGTAACACAAAGAGATTTATCTTTGGCTTATTCGCCTGGGGTAGCCATACCTTGTTTAGAAATTGATAAAAATAAAGAAGATGTTTATAAATATACAGCTAAAGGAAATTTAGTTGGAGTTATTTCAAACGGAACAGCTGTTCTAGGTTTGGGTGATATTGGACCTTTAGCATCTAAACCAGTAATGGAAGGAAAAGGTTTATTATTTAAAATATTTGCAGATATAGATGTTTTTGATATAGAAGTTGATGCAACCGATATTGATAAATTTGTTGAAACTGTTAAAGCTATAGCTCCTACATTTGGAGGTATTAATCTTGAAGATATTAAAGCGCCTGAAGCATTTGAAATTGAGCGTAGATTAAAAGAGGAGTTAGATATACCTGTTATGCATGATGATCAACATGGGACTGCTATTATTTCTACAGCAGCTCTTAAAAATGCCGTCGAGATTGCCAAAAAAGAATTATCTAAAGTGAAATTGGTGGTTAGTGGCGCAGGAGCAGCAGCTATTTCTTGTTCTAAACTATATATTAGATTAGGAGTCAAGCAAGAAAATATTGTAATGTGTGATAGTAAAGGAGTTATACGTTCAGATAGAAAAGTACTTAATGAAACTAAAAAACAGTTTGCTACTAAACGCAATATCAATACATTAGATGAGGCTATGGTTGATGCAGATGTTTTTGTTGGTTTATCAAAAGGAGGATTAGTTTCTCCTAAAATGCTTAAATCAATGGCTAAAAATCCTATTGTTTTTGCATTAGCAAATCCAGAACCAGAAATTGATTATAAAACAGCTATTGCATCTAGAAATGATATTATTATGGGTACAGGTCGTTCTGATCATCCAAATCAAGTAAATAATGTTTTAGGTTTTCCTTTTATTTTTAGAGGAGCACTTGATGTAAGAGCAACTGGAATTAATGAAGAAATGAAAATGGCAGCTGTTCACGCTATTGCTGATTTAGCAAAAGAATCTGTGCCTGAACAAGTAAATATTGTTTACGATCAAGTTAATTTAACTTTTGGAAAGGATTATATTATTCCAAAACCATTTGATCCTAGATTAATATATACTATTCCTCCAGCAATTGCAAAAGCAGCAATGGATTCAGGAATTGCTAAAAATCCAATTACTAATTGGACAAAATATAAAGAAGAATTAATGGAAAGATTAGGAACAGGTAATAAACTTGTTCGTCAACTCCATAATAGAGCTAAATCAAAAAAGAAAAAAATAGTTTTTGCAGAAGCAGACCACTTAGATGTTCTTAAAGCTGCTCAAATTGTTAATGATGAAGGTATTGGTGTTCCTATTTTAATGGGAGATTCTGAAACAATTAATGAATTGAAAGAAGAAATAGGATTCAATGCAGATGTAGAAATAATAGATCCTAAGACTAAAACAGAAAAAAAGCGAAGAAATGAATTTGCAGATAAATTTTGGAAAGTTAGACAACGTAAAGGGTTTACTTTACATGAAGCCCAAAAGATAATGCGTGAACGTAATTATTTCTCTGCTATGATGGTTAATGAAGGCTATGCAGACGCTATGATTACTGGTTATTCTAGAAGTTATTCTAGTGTAGTAAAACCAATGTTTGAACTAATAGGTAAAGAAGATGGAGTATCTAGAGTAGCAGCTTGTAATATCATGTTGACTAAAAAAGGACCAATGTTTTTATCAGATACTACAATTAATATAAACCCCAATGCAGAACAATTAGCTAATATTACACAAATGACAAGTAAATTAGCTAAATTATTTGGTTTAAAACCAAATATAGCGATGTTATCATTTTCAAACTTTGGAGCTTCTTCTTCTGCTGAAACGTCAAAAATATCACAGGCTGTAAAATATATGCATAATAATTATCCTGATGTTGTTGTTGATGGACCAGTACAAGCAGATTTTGTTTTTAATTCTGAATTACTTAAAGAAAAATTCCCTTTTTCTAAATTAAATGGAAAAAAGCCTAATGTATTGATATTTCCTAATTTAGATGCTGCAAATATTACTTATAAAATGATGAAAGAATTATATAAAGCAGAATCAATAGGGCCTGTAATGCTTGGGTTTAAAAAACCTGTTCATATTCTTCAATTAGGTGCAAGCGTAGATGAAATGGTAAATATGGCAGCAATTGCAAATATTGATGCTCAAGAAAAAGAAAGAATGAATAACAAAAAGAAATAATATTTTATTACATTTGACATCTTAACATGTTGTAAAAAAATATGATTACATATATAAAAGGAAAATTAATAGAAAAATCACCAACCAATGCCATTATTGAATCTAATGGCATTGGTTATTTTTTAAATATTTCATTAAACACATTTTCTAATATTCCAGATAAAGAAAGTATATTACTTTATACTCATTTGTCAATTCGTGAAGATTCCCATACATTATTTGGTTTTATCAATAAATTAGAAAGAGAAATATTTAAATTATTAATTTCTGTATCAGGTGTAGGTCCTAGTATTGCTAGAACAATGTTGTCTTCAATGACTTCTGAGCAAATTCAGCAAGCAATTGCAACTGAAGATATACCTACAATCCAATCTGTAAAAGGTATTGGAGCAAAAACAGCTCAGCGTGTAATAATTGATTTAAAAGATAAAATTTTAAAAACTTATACAATTTCTGAAGATTCTATTACATCTTCTCACAATACAATTAAAGAAGAAGCGTTATCTGCTTTAGAAGTCTTAGGTTATAACAAAAGACAAGTTGATAAGTTAATACAAAAAATAATGCAAGTAAACCCAAGTGTAAGTCTTGAAAGCCTTATAAAACAAGCTCTTAAAAACTTGTAAAATTGAAAAAGAAAGTGAAAAATACATATAAAATACACATAATTATTCTGTTTTTATTAATAGGACTTTTTATTCAAGCTCAAAATAACCCAGTAGCTTCAGATTCAATTCCACCTTTACCATATAAATTTGATTCTACTCAAAATGGAAGTTTATTTTTAAATAGTTCCGAAACAGAGGTTATATATGATTCTGAAACTGGAAAATATTTATTCTTAGAAAAAATAGGAGATTATTATATTAAGCGGCCTATTTATATGACAGCAAAAGAATACGAACAATATCGTAAAAAACGTGATATTATTGAATACTATAAATCAAAAACAAGTGCAATTGATGGAAAAAAAGAAGGTAGTGATGATGCAAAGAAAGATTTATTACCAAAATATTATATAAATTCACAGTTTTTTGAATCTCTTTTTGGTTCTAATGAAATTGAAGTTAATGCTCAAGGTAATGTTTTAGTAAAGTTTGGTGTGTTATACCAAAAAACAGAAGATCCTAGAAGAACTGAAAAACAAAGAAAAAGTACTACTCCTGATTTTGACCAACAAATTAGTGCCAGTATTAATGCTAAAGTAGGTACAAGGTTAGGTGTTAATATAAATTATGATACACAATCAACTTTTGATTTTCAAAACTTAATTAAACTTGAATATACTCCAACAGAAGATGATATTATACAAAAAATAGAAATTGGTAATGTAAGTATGCCATTACAGAGCTCATTAATAAAAGGAGCTCAAAATTTATTTGGAGCAAAAGTGAAATTGCAATTTGGAGGTACTGAAATTACAATGGTAGGAGCAAAGCAACAATCTCAAACAAGAAGTGTTGCTGCTCAAGGAGGATCAACTGTCCAAGAATTTGAATTAAAAGCTAGTGAATATGATAAAGATAAACATTATTTCTTGGCTCAAAGATTTAGAAATAACTATAATAAAGCTTTAGAAAATTTTCCACTAATAAATAGTTCAATTAATATTACTCGTGTAGAAGTTTGGGTAACAAATAGAAATAATCAAACTGAAAATGTTCGAAATATAGTTGCTATAGCTGATTTGGCTGAAAGAGATTCTAATTTTGTAACCAATCCAAGTGTATCTGGATTTACTGGCCAAGACCCATCAAATGAAGCTAATAGTCTAAGTAATTTATTAACTATTGATGGTAATATTAGAGAATTTACCACGCTATCATCTGCTTTTACAAGTTTTGGGTTAACAGGTTTTAGTCAAGGTTCAGATTATTCTGTATTAGAGCATGCAAGAAAATTAACATTAGGAACGGATTTCACATTACAACCTCAATTAGGATACATATCATTAAATAGAGCCTTATCTGAAAGTGAAGTATTAGCAGTAGCTTTTGAATATACTGAAAATGGACAAGTTTATACTGTTGGAGAATTGTCGGATAATGGAGTAATAGCACCTGCTAATTTAGTAGTTAAGTTGTTAAGACCAGAGATTATATCTACAAATACACATATGTGGGATTTAATGATGAAAAATGTATATGATTTACGTTCATTTCAAATGAATCCTGATGGATTTAGATTTGAAATTTTATATCAAGATAATACAACAGGTGTACCATTAAATATGTTACAAAATGCAACTACTGTAGGAATTAATAATAAACCATTATTAAATTTATTAAGAGTGGATAGGTTAGATTCGTCTAATAATGCAGAAGATGGCGGTGATGGGTTTTTTGATTATGTAGAAGGGATTACAGTAAACTCTCAAAAAGGATTAGTGTTTTTTCCAATTGTAGAGCCTTTTGGAAATTATCTTGATCAAGAATTAGATTCTACAGATGACAATTATGTTTTTAATGAATTATATGAAAGAACACAATCTGATGCACAAAATAATTTTCAATCAAAAGATAAATATTTAATTAAAGGATATTATAAATCTAAAGGTCAAAATGGAATTCCTTTAGGTGCATTTAATGTACCAAGAGGATCTGTTGTTGTAACTACAGGTGGAAGAAATCTAGTTGAAGGAGTGGATTATGTTGTAGATTATCAAATTGGAAATGTGCAAATAATTAACCAAGCATTAATTTCATCAAATGCACCAATACAAGTTTCAGTTGAAACAAATAACGCATTTTCAACCCAAAAACGTTCTTTTTACGGTATTGATATTCAACATAAATTTTCCGATAAGTTTGCAATTGGAGCAACATACCTAAAACTAGGAGAAAAACCATTTACTCATAAAGCACAATTTGGAGCAGAACCAGTTAATAATTCTATTGCAGGATTTAATTTAACCTATACCACAGAAGTGCCAAAAATCACAAATTGGGTTAATTATTTACCTAATATAGATACAGATGCACCATCTAATTTCTCAATTAGAGCAGAAGCAGCTTATTTAATGCCAAATTCACCTAAAAGAATTGAACTTAATGGAGAAGCAGCATCTTATCTTGATGATTTTGAAAGTACCCAAATACCATTAAATATTGATACACCTACACAATGGAAAATGGCAAGTATGCCTACTCAAAAAGATGGTATAAATGATACTGGTAATTATATATATGCAGATGATAATGAAACATCAAACTTTAAGTTTGGTAATAGAAGAGCAAGATTTAATTGGTATACAATTGATAGATTGTTTTATGGATCATCATTAAGACCAGACAGTGTAGATGATGATGAATTATCTAGAGATGAAACAAGAAGAGTTGCATATAGTGAGTTGTTTCCAGATCGAGACATAGATATATCTCAATCTAATATAGTACAAACATTAAATTTAGCATATTTTCCTCAAGAAAGAGCTTCTTATAATTTTGAAACAGACAATGTTGACGTTACATCAGGTAAATTTACAAACCCTGATGAAAATTGGGGAGGAATAATGAGAGCGTTAACAACAACCGATTTTCAACAAGCAAATGTTGAGTATATTCAATTTTGGATGATGGATCCTTTTGAAAATTATTCTATAACTACAGACGAAGGTAGACCAAATATAGTATTAGCCGATGATTATGAAGGAGAAATGTATATCAATATAGGTAACATATCAGAAGATATTCTACATGATGAACGTAAAATGTTCGAACATGGACTGCCAAAAGATGGAAATCAAATACCAGGACAAAATGTAGATGAAACAGAATACTCTGTAATTCCAACAGTTCAAGCTTTAATTAATGCTTTTTCTGAAGAAGATAATGAAAGACCAAATCAAGATTTAGGTTTAGATGGTAGAAATGACATATCTGAAAGAGATAAATTAACATCATTATTTGGATCTTTACCAACACAATTAAATACAAACGATCCTGCAAATGATAATTATGAATATTTTAGAAGTACACATTTAGATATTATTAATGCATCTATTTTAACAAGATATAAAAATTATAATCGTACTCAAGGAAACTCTCCAACATTAAATAATTCAACTGAAGATTATCCAACAACAGGTAGTCAATATCCAGATACTGAAGATTTGAATAGAGATCAAACAATGAGTACTGCAGAAGCTTATTATCAATATAAAATTAAATTAAAAAAAGATGATTTTCATGTTGGTTCAAATTATATAATAGCAGAAGAATTACGTCCAAATCAAATAATGGAAAATGGAGAAACCAAAAATATAAAATGGTATCAATACAGAATTCCTATTCAAACTATAAATAATGATGATCCAGATAATGCAGGTATTGCTGTAGGAGGAATTTCGAGCTTTAACTCGATTAGGTTTATGAGAGTATTTTTAACTAAATTTAAAATTCCTGTTGTAATCCGTTTAGCAAAATTAGAACTTGTAAGAGGTAATTGGAGAAGATATACAAAAGTATTAAATGAACCTTTACCAACAGATCCAAGTTTAGAGGATTTAACTGTAACTCAAAACCAAAATTTTGAAGTAGGTGTTGTTAGTATATTTCAAAATAGATCAACTTATAGAATGCCTCCAGGAGTTGAGCAAGAAAGATTACAAGGTAATACTTCTATTCAACGTCAAAATGAACAATCTATAACTATGAAAGTTACTGATTTAAAACCAGGAGCAACAAGAGCGGTATATAAAAATACTACTTTTGATATGAGAATGTTTAAAAAACTTAAACTTTTTGTTCATTTGGAAAGAAATGATATAGATGATACTGATATAAATCCTATTCTAAATGACGAAGATTTATCTGTAATTATACGTATAGGTAGTGATATTAAAGACAACTATTATCAAATTGAAGTACCTTTATTAGTTTCAACTACAGGAACTCTTGATAGAGAGGATATGTGGAAGAATAATATAGAAGCAGCTTTGGAGGAATTTGGAAAATTACGCCTTGAAAGGTATAGAGATAATAGTGCAGCAACACCAAATGTAGTATATCCTACCTTAGCAAATGGAGGAGTAGATGGTAAAGATTTTGGAAAATTTAAATTGTATGTCAAAGGGAATCCGTCATTGTCTAAAATTAAAACAATGATGCTAGGTGTTAAGAACAACTCTTTAGATAAGCGTAGTGCAGAATTATGGTTTAATGAATTAAGAGTTGTTGATTTTGACAATAAAGGTGGTTGGGCTGCAGTTGCTAATACAAATTTAAATCTAGCTGATTTTGCTGATGTTGCAGCTTCTGGAGGAATGTCTTCTCAAGGTTTTGGTTCTTTAGATCAAAGAGTAGGAGAAAGATCTCAGCAAGATGTTATGCAATACGATATTGTATCTAATGTTAATCTTGGACAGTTGTTACCAAAAAATTATGGGATTAAATTACCATTTAATTATAGTATTTCTGAAGAAATTAAAAATCCAAAGTACGATGGACAATACCAAGATGTTTTATTTGAAAACACAGATATAGAATCTAGTCCAAATAGAGATAATGCAACTGACTATACTAAACGTAGAAGTGTTAGCTTAATAAATGTTAGAAAAGAAAGAACAAACCAAAAAAAGAAACCACATATTTATGATGTAGAAAATTTATCAGTTTCTTTTGCTTATAATGATACACAACATCACGATTACAATATTGCTAAGTCAAATGATAAAAATGTAAGAGCTACAGGAAGTTATAATTATAGCTTTAAACCTAAAGCAGTAGAACCATTTAAAAATAGCAAATTCTTTAAAAAGAAAAAATATTTAAAATTAATAAAAGACTTTAATTTTAACTATCTACCTTCAAGTTTCTCAGTAAATTCAAATATTAATAGAACTTATAATGAATTTCTTTCACGACCTTTAGTAGAAAGTAGTATTTTACCAGATCTACCTGTTCTTGAACGAAGAAATTATGCATTTGATTGGGATTATAATGTAGCTTATGATTTAACTAAATCATTAAAATTTAATTTTAGAGCAGCCAATTCTTATATTAATGATGCGTTTGAAAAAGACAGTCAAAACAGAGTAATTGACGGTGAAATATTTAATAAATTTTTTACTATTGGTAGACCAGATCATTATCATCAAAAGTTAGATGCTACGTATAAGTTACCTTTAAATAAAATACCTTATTTAAAATTTATAACAGGTACTTATAGTTATACAGCAGATTTTGATTGGCAAGCATCTTCAATTAATAATGCTTCATTAGTAGGAAATACTATTCAGAATGCAAATACTCATAATTTTAATTCTGATTTAGACATGAAAAAATTATATAAAGCTCTTGGAGTCAATAATATTTTCATGAAAAAGAATAAGAAAAAGTTAAAAAAGAAAAAAAATATAAAGACAAAGAAAGAAGCTAAAGAATCAGATAAAGAATCAAAAGATAGACGTAAAGGAAATGACAATGAAGAAGGTTCTAAATTATCCTCAAAAAAATCTAAAAAAGGCTCTAAATCTAATGGTATTAATAATATTCCTGGTACAGGTAAATCAGGAAATAGATTATCTTCAAAAAGATCAAAAGGAGGAGGAAGAGTTAATCGTAAAAATTTATCATTTGGTAAAAAAGCAGTATTAACATTTGTTGATTTGATTACTTCGGTTAAAAAAATAAGATTATCATATACAGAAAATAATGGTACATTACTACCTGGTTATATACACGATGTCGGATTTTTAGGTAGAGACACATATTCTGGTGGAATTGCACCAACTTTTGGATTTGTATTTGGACAACAAAATGATATTTTATCAACAGCTTTAGATAATAATTGGATCGTTACTAGAGGAGGAACAAATTTAGACCTTTATCCTTATTATAATAAAACATATAGTAAAACCCATTTTGATAAATTAGACTATAACTTAACAGTTAAACCATTTAAAAACTTCAATATTGACGTTAATGGTACGAGAACTTATACAAGAAATATGTCGCAACAAATTGATATTATTAATGATGGTATTCTAAATCCATATATGCAAGATTCTCCAATTAGTGAATTAGGTAATTATTCTATTTCTCATTTTATGTTAGGAACAGCTTTTACAGATAGTAAGGAGTTATTTAATAGTTTCTTGGCAAATAGGGATATTATTTCACAAAGATTAGCCCAAGATACTGGAAACGATGTTTCTGGATATGGACAAAATAGTCAGGATGTATTATTACCAGCATTTATAGCAACTTATTCTGGTGAAAATTTAAATAAAACAAAATTAAACCCTTTTAAAGATATACCATTACCAAATTGGAGAGTTTCATATAAGGGATTATCAAAAATTAAATGGGTTAAAAAGCGTTTTAGAACAGTAACTTTAGAACACAATTATCAATCAGCATATTCAATTTTAGGTTATTCTAGTAATTTACAATATGAAGAAGATATTAATCACACTCCTTTAACTGATATTACAGGAGTAAATTATCGTAGTGAAACCCTTTATTCTGGTGTTAATTTAGTAGAAGCATTTTCACCTTTAATTAAACTAGATGTTAAAATGAAAAATTCTTTTTCATTTAGAGGAGAAATAAAAACAGATAGATCATTAAATCTTAATTTTGCAAATAGTTCTATTACCGAAATTAAAGGTAAAGAGTATGTTTTTGGTTTAGGATATAAATTAAAAAATGTAAAATGGGTGATGCGATTAGGTAATACTAAAAAGAATTTTAAAGGAGATATTAACTTTAAAGCCGATTTTGGCATCAGAAATAATGAAACACATATAAGGTCATTTGAGACATTGTCAGATCAAATTACTGGTGGACAAACTATTATGACAATTAAGTTTACAGCAGACTATAATTTGAATAAAAATTTGATGGCTTCCTTCTTTTATGACCAAAATTCATCTAAATTTGCTGTATCAACTTCTTTCCCTAGAAAGTCAATTAGTTCAGGGATAAGTATTAGATATAATATAGGAAATTAAACATAAAAATAATTATAAAATGAATATTCCAGAAGAATTAAAATACACTAAAGACCATGAATGGATAAAAATTGATGGAGATGTTGCAACTATTGGTATTACTGCTTTTGCTCAAAATGAGTTGGGTGATATTGTTTACGTTGATGTAGATACTTTAGATGATACTTTAGATATAGAAGAAGTATTTGGTAGTGTTGAAGCAGTTAAGACAGTTTCAGATTTGTTTATGCCAATAAGTGGTGAAGTTATTGAATTTAACGAAGGATTAGAAGATGCTCCAGAAACAGTAAATTCAGATCCTTATGGAGAAGGTTGGATGATTAAAGTTAAGATGTCTGACATTTCTCAAATAGATAATCTATTAGATGCTAAAGCATATCAAGAGCTTATTGGAGCGTAATGCATTTATAATTGCAATTTTTATTACCTTATTAATTGCCTATTTAAGCTTATCAAAACCAATACAAATAGATATTCCAATAAAGATATCTTTTTTAGATAAGATATTTCATGCAACAGCTTATATGACTTTAACATTAAGTTGGCTTTTTGCATTGAGAAATTATAAAAAAAAGAATATAATTTTAATAGTTATATTTTTATACGGAATATTAATGGAGTTTTTGCAGGGATGGCTTACTCAAAATAGACAAAAAGATATTTTTGATGTTATGGCAAATAGTATCGGAATTTTAATTGCAATGTTAATTTTTAATAATTTATATAAGTACTTTGTAAAAATATTTGATAAATAATAATTTATTCAGTACATTAGCCCACGTTTAAATAATATTACATATGGAAATCAAAAAAAGCCCAAAGGCAAACCTTGAAAACTATACCAAAATCTTTATGTTACTTGGATTGGTTTTTGCATTATTCGTTATCTATCAAGGTATTGAATACAAAACTGTTTATAAAGTAGATAACCTTGGTGATCTTGATTCAGTTGATGAAATGGAAGAAGAAATTCCAATTACTCAACAAGAAATTAAAGAAGTAAAACCACCACCACCACCACCACCACCAGCTCCTGAAGTTATAGAAGTTGTTGAGGATGAAAAAGAAATTGAAGAAACAGTTCTTGAATCTACAGAAACTGATGAAGCTGAGGAAGTTGAAGTTGAAGTTAAAGAGGAAGAAATTGTTGAGGTAGAGGAAGAAGAAGAGGTTATGGAAGATGTACCATTTTCAGTTATTGAAAATGTACCAGTTTTCCCTGGATGTAAAGGAAGTAATACTGCACTTAAAAAATGTATGTCTGAAAAAATTACAAAACATGTAAGTAGAAAATTTAATGTTGATTTAGCTCAAGATTTAGGATTGTCTGCTGGTAAAAAGAGAATATCAGTACAATTTAAAATAGATAAAAACGGTAATATTAGTGATATTAGAGCAAGAGCTCCACATCCAAGATTACAAAAAGAAGCAATTAGAATTATTAAGTTATTACCTAAAATGAAACCAGGTAGGCAACGTAATAAACCAGTAAATGTACGTTATAATTTACCAATTGTATTTAATGTAGAAGATTAATTTCTTAATCAAATAATTTATATAAGGCTGTCTTTAAAAGGCAGCCTTTTTTATTTTAGATAAGTTTAAACTCGTTAATATTTTAACAAAAAAAACTAAAATTATTGTCAATTCAAATATTGGCATTATTTTAGTGTTAGATTTGAATAGAACAATGAAACAAATATTAGAATTTATGAAACGGAACTATAAAATTATTTTAC
>Ga0256844_10000719_pt1 | contig 12633 bp, 12 predicted proteins | sample MusselsmetaG_FD_189100 | JGI IMG/M metagenome (GOLD analysis project Ga0256844, IMG submission 189100) | Mussel associated microbial communities from hydrothermal vent at the East Pacific Rise, Pacific Ocean - Mussels | ecosystem: Host-associated > Mollusca > Shell > Unclassified ... | reverse complement strand
TCAACAAGAAATATTCGAATTAAATACTAAGGTAGAATTATCTAACCAACAATCCGAAATAGAGCGTGTTAAAACTCAAATAGCGAGTGATATAAAAATTATCGAGCTGAGGAAAAAGATTCTAAAAACAGTATCATCTCAGCTAAAAAATGGTGTAATAACGTCTTCTATTTACATTACCGAATTAACCAATTTAACCGAAGCAGAAATCAATTTAAGAACGCATAAAATTCAATTAATACTCGCCAAAGCAAATTACAATACCTTACTTGGAGCTTAGTATTTTACTAAAAATTAATATATTATGAAAAAATCAATAGTAGTAGCCTTATTATTTTTAACACTTCTTTCTTGTAAAGAAGATGTAATAAAAGCCGATGCTTATGGTAACTTTGAAGCTACCGAAACCACTATTTCATCAGAAAGCAATGGAAAATTAATTCTGTTTAACATAGAAGAAGGACAAACCATTAAAAAAGGAACTTTAATTGGTGTTATCGACACGATTCAATTACATCTTAAAAAAGCACAATTAGTGGCTTCAAAAACGGTTGTTTATTCCAAATCCAAAAGTGTTTTATCTCAAGTAAATGTATTAAAATCTCAGCGTAGAAGTGCTGTAAGAGTAAAAGCTCGTGTAGAAAATTTAATTCGAGAAAATGCAGGTACGCAAAAACAATTGGATGATATTAATGATAAAATTGCGGTTATAGATCAGCAAATTAGAAGTGCTAAAACTCAGGATAAACCGATACTTAGTGGTGTAAACCCAATAAATGCACAAATAGCACAACTAAATGACCAAATTATAAAAAGTAAAATAATAAATCCTGTTGATGGAACCGTTTTAACCAAATATGCAGAGCCAAATGAATTAACCAATTTTGGAAAGCCATTGTATAAAATTGCCAATTTAGAAACGATGTTATTTAAAGGATATATTTCTGAACGTCAACTCGCAAATATCAACATTGGAGATATCGTAAATATTAAAATAGATACCGTTGATGGCGATAAAGATTATGACGGAAAAGTAAGTTGGATTTCTTCTGAAGCCGAGTTTACACCAAAAATTATTCAGACTAAAGAAGAACGTGTAAACTTAGTTTATGCCATAAAAGTAATGGTAAAAAATGATAAAAGCATTAAGATAGGAATGCCAGCAGAAATGTGGGTGAAAAGTGAAAAGTAGCGTTTGAAAGTGGAGAAAAAGTTGAATTATAACACAATTCATTGTGTCCTTTGCGAATTCCTAGCGCTCTTTGTGGTTAAATAAGGTGATTTGTTTCCCGCAGAATTCGCAGATGTGAAAAGTAGAAAGTGAAAGGAAAGTACAAAAATTGAAAGTAACATCGTATTTTGAAGAGGAACGACGTGGCAATCTCAAACTTAAAAAGCGAAAGTGAGAACAAACAGCAAAAAAACGTTCAACTAAATAACTTATAACTAAGAAAAATGAGTATCAAGATAGATAACATATCAAAATCATTTGGCAAAATAAAAGCGCTAGATAACATTAGTTTTGATGTTAAAAAAAACGAGTTGTTTGGTATTATTGGTCCCGATGGTGCGGGAAAAACAACCTTGTTTCGTATCTTAACAACCTTGCTTATTGCTGATGAAGGTACTGCAAATGTTGCAGATTACGATGTTATTAAAGATTATAATGATATTAGAAATCATGTAGGTTATATGCCAGGAAAATTTTCGTTATATCAAGATTTAACCATCGAAGAAAATTTAGAATTTTTTGCTACTATTTTTGGAACAACCGTTGAGGCAAACTACAATTTAATAGAAGATATTTACGTACAAATAGAACCGTTTAAAAAACGAAGAGCAGGTGCATTAAGTGGTGGAATGAAACAAAAATTAGCTTTGTGTTGTGCCTTAATTCACAAACCGAAAGTATTATTTTTAGATGAACCTACAACTGGTGTTGATGCTGTTTCTCGTCAGGAATTTTGGCAAATGTTAAAGAAATTACAGCACAAAGGAATTACCATTTTGGTTTCTACACCTTATATGGATGAAGCCGAACTTTGTGATCGGATTGCTTTAATCGATAAAGGAGAAATTTTAAATGTAGATACGCCACAGCAAATTATAGATAATTTTGAAAGGATAATTTATAATGTAAGTGCAAAAAACACCTATAAGTTAATTAATGATTTAAAAAGTTACGAGTACAATCACAGTGTTTTTCCATTTGGGGAATTCATTCATTATATAGATAAAAGAGCCGATTTTAATACAACTCATTTGGCAAAATATCTAGAGGAAAAAGGAAACGAAAATATCAAAATAAGTGCAACTAAAGCCAGTGTAGAAGATGTCTTTATGGATTTAATGAAAGCTTAACTGCTAAGAACGCAAAAATTTGCAAGGAGCGTAAAGTTTATCTATTTTAAACTCCTAGCGATATGTTTTTCTTTATAGTAGAAAAGCTCTTTGCGACCTTTGCGAAAACCTAGCGAACATTGCGGTTAAAACAAACAAAATGAAAGAACAAAACATCATACAAGTAAAAAATCTCACCAAAAAATATGGAGATTTCTTTGCCGTAAACGAAATTTCATTTCATGTTAAAAAAGGAGAAATATTCGGATTTTTAGGAGCAAATGGAGCAGGAAAAACAACAGCAATGAAAATGCTTATTGGTATTTCAAAACCAACCTATGGCGAAGCTATTGTTGCAGGTTATGATGTGTTTAAATATCCCGAAAAAATTAAAAAAAGTATTGGCTATATGAGTCAGAAGTTTGCGCTTTATGATGATTTAACAGTCAATGAAAATATTCTGTTTTTTGGCGGAATTTATGGCGTAAAACGAAAAGTAATTAAGCAAAAAACCAAAGATTTATTACAGTATTTAGACATCGAATCACTAGGAAAAACATTGGTTGGCTCTTTACCTTTGGGTGTTAAGCAAAAATTAGCTTTTTCTATTGCTTTAATTCACGAACCAAAAATTGTTTTTTTGGATGAACCAACTGGTGGTGTTGACCCAATTACCCGAAGACAATTTTGGGAGATGATTTATGAAAAAGCCAATGCAGGAACAACCATATTTGTAACCACACATTATATGGATGAAGCTGAGTATTGTGATCGTGTTTCTATAATGGTAACTGGTAAAATTGAAGCATTAGATACTCCAAAAAGATTAAAAGAAATATATAAAGTAGATAGTATGAATGAAGTATTCTTGAAATTGGCGAGAGGATAAAAAAACAAACGATTGAACAAAAAAAATAACCCTTTGCGAACATTGCGTAACTTTTGCGCACTTCGCGGTTAAGTCAAAAAAATGAAAAGATTTATAGGATTTGTAAAAAAAGAATTTTACCACATATTTAGAGATAGACGCTCCTTGTTTATTCTCTTTGGAATGCCAATTGCCCAAATTTTATTGTTTGGCTATGCAGTAACCAATGAAATAAATAATGTAAATATTTCTATATTTGATAAAGCTTCGGATGAGCAAAGTAGAGAAATTATTCAGAATATTGCTTCATCAAAATATTTTAATATTGAGGAAGTAATCTATAAAGAATCGGATATTGAAAAGAGTTTTAAGCAAGGAAAAGTAAAAGCTGTATTGGTTTTTGAACCTGGTTTTTCTAAAAATCTCATCAAGGATCATAAGGCAAATATTCAAGTAATTACTGATGCTACAGAACCAAACACAGCAACAACAATCAATAATTATGTAAATGTAATTTTACAAAAATTCCAACTTAATTTAAATAAAGATATTAAAATTCCGTATCAAATAAAACCACAAACACGCATGCTTTATAATGCCGAATTAAAAAGTGTTTTTATGTTTGTTCCTGGTGTAATGACCATTATATTAATGCTGGTTTCGGCAATGATGACTTCTATTTCTATTACAAGAGAAAAAGAATTAGGTACCATGGAAATTTTATTGGTTTCTCCATTAAAACCATTTCAGGTTATCTTAGGAAAAGTTTTTCCGTATATCTTTTTATCTGTTTTTAACGCTATTGTAATTGTAGTTTTAGGAATATTTATTTTTGGAATGCCAGTACAAGGAAGTTATATTTTACTTGGGTTAGAAAGTGTTTTATTTATTGTAAGTGCCTTGTCATTGGGTGTTTTAATTTCAACTATTTCCGATACACAGCAAACAGCAATGATGATTTCGTTAATGGGTTTATTATTACCTGTTATTTTATTATCAGGATTTATTTTTCCGATAGAAGGAATGCCAAAACCACTACAAATCATCAGTAATATTATCCCTGCAACTTGGTATATTATTATCCTTAAAGGGATTATGCTTAAAGGAATTGGAATTGCTTATATATGGAAAGAAACGTTGATTTTAGCAGGAATGACACTGTTTTTTATTGTACTGAGTATTAAAAAATATAAAATCCGTTTGGAATAACTTAACAGCAAAGGTCACAAAATTTCCTTGCGACCCTTGCGTAAACTTTGCGACCCTTGCGGTTAGAAAAAAATGAGAACAATACTATTTATCATACAAAAAGAGTTTAAGCAAATCTTTAGAAATAAAGCAATGTTGCCACTTATCTTTATTTTACCAATCATCCAAATTGTACTTTTGTCATATGCGGCAACTTTTGAAGTTGGTAATATAGAATTGGCATATATAGACAATGATAAATCGGGATATTCTAGAGAATTAATTAGCAAGTTTAAATCGTCTAGTTACTTTAATATTAAAGGAGAATTGTCAGCATCAAAATTGGGATTTGAAGCCATGCAAAAAGGAGAAATTGATGTTTTTATTGAGATCCCTGTAAATTTTGAAAAGCAATTAATTAAAGAAAAAGAAACCACGTTATCCATACAGATTGATGCAATAAATGGAGCGACTGCTGGCGTTGAAAATGCATATATCAATCAGATTATTCAAAGTTTTAACGCAAAAATAAGAACCGAATTAATGCCAGTTGTTCCACAAAATATGGGAATGAAACGTATTGAAATGACACCATCGTATTGGTTTAATCCAGCGTTGGATTATAAAACGTTTATGGTTCCAGGTATTATTGTCTTACTGGTTACGATGATCACTTTTTTCTTGTCGGGAATGAATATTGTGCGCGAAAAAGAAATAGGAACATTAGAGCAAATTAATGTTACTCCAATTAAAAAATATCAATTCATTATTGGTAAGCTGATGCCTTTTTGGATACTCGGGATTTTCATTTTATTTTTTGGTATGAATATAGGTAGAATGTTATTTAATGTGCCTTTGTTAGGAAATCCGTTTATAATTTTAGTGTTTGCAGCTATTTATATTTTAGTATTTTTGGGCATGGGATTTTTAATCTCCAATTTTACCGATACACAACAACAAGCAATGTTTATTGCATGGTTTTTTGTCGTAATTTTTATCCTAATGAGTGGTTTATTTACGCCAATTGAAAGTATGCCATCTTGGGCACAAAAAATGACGGAATTTAATCCAATTCGTTATTTTATTGAGGTTATACGAATGGTAATGTTAAAAGGATCGGGTTTTAGAGATATTTTGCCTCAGTTAATAAAAATAAGTATTTATGCTTTGGTGATGAATGTTTTGGCGGTTGCAAGTTATCGTAAAACAGCTTAATTTTAAAAAAGTTAAACCTTTGAGTACTATATAAGAAGTCAATAGGAATGTTAGAAAGTTAATAGAAATGTCAAATCGAGCGAAGTCGAGATTGGATTAAAAGATATATTCATAATTCATATCACTATATCTTAAATAGAAAATAAACCCTTGTGAATTTCGTAAATTTTTTGCGAACTTTGCAGTTAAAATAACAAAATGCAAGAATTCGAAAAACATTATGTAAACCGAAGCAACTGGTTAAGAGCTGCTGTTTTAGGCGCCAATGATGGCATCTTATCTACAGCAAGTATAATAATTGGTGTTGCAGCAGCAAGTACCACAAGAGAACCTTTTATCTTGGCTGGTGTTGCAGGTTTGGTTGCAGGTGCTTTAGCAATGGCTGCTGGTGAATATGTTTCCGTTGGGTCGCAAGCCGATATTGAAAAAGCCGATCTAGAACGAGAAGCTAGAGAGCTCGAAGAAATGCCCGAAGAAGAATTATTAGAACTAGCAAAAATATATGTACAAAGAGGTTTAGATAAGGAATTGGCTCATGAAGTTGCAGTACAATTAACCGAGCACGATGCTTTAGAAGCGCATGCAAGAGACGAATTGGGAATCAATGAAATTACCGAAGCAAAGCCATTGGTTGCTGCATTAGCATCTGGTATCGCCTTTGTTTTTGGAGGTATTTTACCTGTTGTTGTAGCTTATTTTGGCAACTTAAAAAACATGATTTTTTTACAATACATTTTTGGAATGCTATTCTTGCTTTTATTAGGAATAGTTGCGGCAAAAGCAGGTGGATCGAGCATAAAAAAAGCGGTAATTCGCATTACATTTTGGGGAACTGTTGCCATGGGAATTACAGCGTTAATTGGACGCTGGTTTGGTGTTTTTATGGAATAATATATTAAAAATCCTTTTTTCTAAGCTTTCTATTCATTCTAAATAATGGGAAAGCAACCCATAATACTAAAACTAAAAGTGATAGCATTGCTCCTAAATTAGTACCAAAAAACTCTTTAAATACGGCTCCAGTATATCCTAGAAGAGCTGAAATATCAAGTTTTAATAAAATAAGAATTCTTGATAGATCTATAGGATTAAGCATGGTTGCAATTAATGAAAATTTATCTAGTGGATATTCATTAAACATCATTAATGATATCATAAAAATACCATCATAAATTACAGCTAAGAAAAGCCACATTAAAATAGCATATCCAAACCCTTTAATTTTATTATCTGTAGATAAGGCAATATTATAAGCTAAGGCAACAAAAATAAAGTTCAAAAAAGAACCTACAAGCAATAGTAAACTAAAGTCAAAAATAGCGCTAGACTTTGTTACCCCATATATTACAAAAGGGATTCCTAATCCTAACACCAAACTTAATGTTAATGATAAGGAAATACCGATATATTGTCCCATAAAAATTTTGGTTCTTTTTATAGGTTGTGCTAGTAATAACTCGGTAAATTCTTTGGAATTATAATAGTACATTACTCCAAAAATAGTTCCAATAAGTGGTGTTAATACAATGATAATATTCATCATAGTAATTACCGCTTTGTTAAGGTCATTGTTTAAAAACAATAATACAAACCCTAGTAGTAGGTAGAATATAAAATAGACGTAACTCCAACGGCTACGTAATAAATCGAAAATACTATATTTTAAAATCTTAAGCATATTGTTTTGATATTAGGTTAGCAATTGCATGCTCTAAACTGGTTTGTTTGGTTTGTTCTTTTAGTTTATCTACACTACCTTTAAAATAGATTTTACCGTCTAATAAAAATACAATTTCATCGGCTAGTTCATCTACAACACTCATAATATGTGTTGTGATTAATATTGTTTTCCCGTTAGCTTTTTCTTTACTGATTAAATCTTTTAAATGAATAAGTGCAATAGGATCGAGACCAGTTGTTGGCTCATCTAAAATAATTAAATCACTATCAAACATAAAAGTTAATACTAAATTCACTTTTTGTTTTGTACCTCCAGATAGGTTTCCTAGTTTTTTATTTAAAAAAGGAGTTAGTCCAAACAAATTGATTAGTTCTTGTTCATTAGATGATTTTGGGCGTAAATTTTTAACCATTTTTACCAATTCGATAACGGATAAATTTGCAGGAAAATTTGCAATTTGTGGTAAATAGTTTAAATCATTTCTATAGTTCCATTGTTTTAGAACACTTTTACCATTAAAGAGAATTTCTCCTTTATTAGGAACAACCATCCCAAGTAAACATTTTATTAATGTAGTTTTACCAGAACCATTTGGTCCTAAAATGGCAAAAATTCCACCTTTATTTATCTCTAAATCCAAACCATCAAGAACGGTAAGTTTTCCAAATTTTTTATGTAAATTTTTAATATCAATCATGTTGTTAAATAGGATTTAATTACCAAGATCTATTGGATTTATAGGTTTCATTAACGGTTTATTATCTTTTAGATTATCTGGTGTAAAAACAGGAGAAACTTTTTCAGAAAAGTTAATAATATCCACAAATAAACTTCTTAAAAGGACAAGAGTTTCGGGTGTTTTATTAACGATATATGAAAATAACTTTACAGGTCTATGAGCAACATCCCCAATTCCATCTTTATCTATATCATAGCCAGTATATTCACTCCAATAATTTGCTTCAAATTTATTACTATTTAATCTACTATTATATGACAAATCAAAAGCATTGTGCATAAAATTATTATATTCAAAAATATTTAGATAACAGCCACCTGTAAAACGTAAAGCCCAGCCATTTCTTACAAAGTGATTTTTTTTATAATTTATTCGGTTGCAACCATCAACATTAATTCCTATGGTGTTTTGATGAAATACATTATCGGTTATTTCGGCATCATATATTTCTTTTAAAAGTAACCCATACGATGCTGTTCCCCAATTATAATGAAAAGTATTATGATGCATATTTATAAACTTAGAAAACATTACAGCAACTCCAGCACCATTGGCTTTAAATTCGTTATGATGAAATTCATTATGATGTGAAAACATAAAATGCAATCCATATCTAATATTTTTTTCGCTTACATTATCTGAAATAAAACTTCTATCTACATGCTCTAAATAAATACCGTCACGCATTCCTGTAATGCTGTTTTTTTCAATACGCATATCATCGCATTTCCAAAAATGAAAACCATTCCCCGAAGAGGCTTCTTGAGTAGCAGTACCTATTATTTTATTACCTGATAAAAGTCCAAAATTGGCTCTTTGCATAATAAAAGCATAAAAACAGTTTTCAATAATATTATCCTTAATTGTAAAATTATTGCAGTATGATGTGAATACAGCAGCAATTTCACTTGTGTAACTCATACCAACATTGATAAACTTAAAACCAGAAATAGAAAAATTATCTGCTTTTACAAATACAATACTTTTTTTTTGATTTTCTGCATCAATAACAGGTCTATCAACACCAATAAGATGGATAGCTTTTGTAATGTTAATTCCAGTCTCTTTATAAATTCCTTTTTTAACCAATACGGTATCTCCTGCTTTTGCAACCAATACCGCATCTTTAATTGAAGTATATTTACAAGCCGAGCATACTTCAAAGGTGTTAGTTTGTGTAAAAGAAGCAATTGTAGTGAGAAAAAAAAACACAAAAAAACTAAATTTTATAATTTTTTGCTGATTTACCATTATAGACGACCGACTCATTATCGTTTTATTTTTTCTTTTAATTCCGACCAAGAATACAACTTACCACTATGCATAGATTGTGCTTTTTTTGCTGATTCAGCTGTTTTAAAAGCAGATAAATTTGCTCCCATTGGACTTTTTAAATTTTTACTTATTAAATAAGTAGCTGTTTTAGCATCTATTAAGTTACCAGGATGTGCATAATCTGAAACAAATATATATTCCATATCCATTTCATTATTATCTTTAGCTAGTTTCCATACCAAACATTCTGCGGCATCAAACATATAAGACCTTCCTTTTTTTGTAACAAATTCTGCAGCATGTGTTTTGCTTACAACTGTCATATCACAATTATAACAATGGTCATTACCGTATTTAATTTTCTTTGGTTCTACTTTACAAGAAGAAACCAAAAGTGCTATTGATAAAAATGATATTAATTTATAAATATTTTTTCTCATAACGGATGTTTTTTAAAAGTGTAAAAATATAAAAAAACAAGCATATTTTGTTAAATATGCTTGTTTAAAATAGTATTATAATTTATTATTTTGCTTCTTTTTTACCTAATAAATAAGCAAGAGCTGTCATTCCCATTCCTATAAACATAAAAACACCTCCAAGACGTGGATATGAATGTGCTACGAAATTTAATATTTGTTTAGAACCCCAAAGTGGTGGTTGAAAGCCCATAACAGATCCATCAGGATTAGTGAATTTCATAATAGCATGAGGATCTAAATCATGGCCATAATCATATTCCCACATGTAAAAATCATACATTCCTATTATTCCTAATATACTCATTAAAATAAACCAGTATAAAAACCATTTATAATTACCAAATATACCAGCAAGTACACCTAGAAATACCATTATACCAATAGCAATAGGAAATACTTTAAATTCAGGAATCGTTTCAGGAATATATTTCATTCCTACATAATGATTCATTAAATTAATATTTTTAATATCGTGTTCATCATTAGCGCCAACAAATTTTGTAATATGAATATCCATACCTAATGGGATTGGATATTGTGGAGCCTCTAGTGTTATATTCCATAATGGAAATTTAAATAGACCAAGGAGTAATAAAACCCCAATTATCATAATTATTTTAGATTTTTTCATGGTATCTAATATTTTATTTTGAAAGTTGATTAATATAGTATCAAAGGTACAACATAATTCGTTATTTTAATGTAACAAACCCTACATAAAAGATGTTTAAATCTTTATTGTAACCATATATAATTCAAGTGATTAAAATAAAAAATGAGCAATCATAAAATATGATATGCTCATTTTTTTCACTACTAACTAAAAGTTTTATAAATCGTCAGTTCCTGGTATTTCATCATCTAAAGTATAGGTGATTTTAATATTAGAATTAGATGGAGATACACGGATATAACCTTGCATTTCTTGATGTAATGCAGAACAGAAATCTGTACAATAGAATGGCCAAACACCAACTTCTTTTGGTTCCCAAGTAAATGTAGTTGTTCTACCTGGCATAATTAATAATTCTGATGTATTAGCACCAATCATAGAGATACCATGAGGTACATCATAATCTTGCTCTAAATTTGTTACGTGGAAGAATACTTTATCACCAACTTTTACACCTTCAATATTATCTGGTGAGAAGTGAGAACGAATCATAGACATATAAATATGTACTTCTTTTCCTTTACGAACAACTTTTGTTTCTCCTTCATTCTTAACAGCATAAGGATGTGTATTTTCATCTAATCTAAATATTTTTTTAGATTTAGGTGCAATCTTATCTGCAGCAATACCAGCAGCATAATGAGGTTCACCAATTGTAGGAAAATCTAATAATAATTCCATTTTATCTCCCGAAATATCGAATAATTGAGCTGATTGACAAACTTCTGGACCTGTTGGTAAATAACGATCTTTTGTAATTTTGTTCATTGCTACTAAATATTTATCATCTGGAGTTTGAGAGTTTCCTCCAGGAATCATTAAGTGACCTACAGAGTAATAAACAGGATGTCTATCAATTACTTTTAAATCTTTAATATTCCATTTTACAACTTCAGAAGAAATAAAGAATGTAGTATAACCATTACCTCTTGTATCAAACTCTGTATGTAAAGGACCTAAACCTGGTTGATCTAAAGTACCGTAATTTACAGCATCAAACTTAATTACAGGAATTCCATATTTATCACCATCAAAAGCTTTATCAGCAATTGCTTTTTGTAATTTAGTAAATGAATGGATAGTCATTTGTGCAGCCAATTTACCGTTACCAATGATATATTCTCCAGTAGGATCAACATCACAACCGTGAGGTGATTTAGCTGTTGGTAAGAAAAAGATAGCTCCAGGAACATCTTTTGGTTCAACAACCAACACTTCTTTTACCATTTTATGAACAGCAGTATGTGCATCATCATTCCAAATATTATGTGCATATCTAGCTGGCACTTTTTTACCACCACCATTTGCAACATATTCTTCAATTTTTTTCCAGTTAATTGCAGCAATATAATCTTTATCATTTTGAGATGCATTAACTTCTAATAATGTATTAGCTTCTTCGGTATTATAAGTAGAGAAGAAGAACCAACCGTGAGATTTTCCACGACCAGGGTGAGATAAATCATAGTTAAAACCTGGCATTTTAATTTGGAATGCAATATTCATATGCCCAGTTTCTTGATCAATTTTTAAGAACGATAAGGCACCACTAAAATTACCTTTCATATCTTTTATAGACATGTCTCTTTGTGGAAATGGTACAGCAAAACGAGTTCCTGCTACAACATATTCAGAGTTTTCTGTTACAAATGAAGAAGAGTGATTACCTGCAGAGTTAGGAATTTCTATAATTTCTTCTGTTTCAAATGTTTCTAAAGAAATACGAGCAATACGTGGTGTGTTGTTCTCATTAATAAATACCCAACGACCATCTACAGAACCTTTAGTTTGTGAAATATCTGGATGATGAGAATCTCCCCAAGGTATAAACCCGTGAGATGTCATAAGCATTGGTTTAGTTTCTTCACTATAACCATAAGCTTTTTCAGGATCTTGAGAAAATACAGGAATTACTCTAAATAAACGTCCAGAAGGTAATCCGTAAACAGCTAACTGTCCACTAAAACCACCTGACAAAAATGCATAGTGTGAATCGTGCTCTCCTGGTGCAACATACACCTTTTCTGCAGCACTTCCAGAGATTGCTCCTCTATTGCTTTCATTCTTTGTTGGTCCACCGCAGCTTGTTAAGAAGCCTGCTGTGATTACAAATAAGAAAATTGTTTTAAAAATTGTTTTCATATGATATTAAGTTTAATTATTGTTGATATT
>Ga0256844_10000718_pt1 | contig 12639 bp, 14 predicted proteins | sample MusselsmetaG_FD_189100 | JGI IMG/M metagenome (GOLD analysis project Ga0256844, IMG submission 189100) | Mussel associated microbial communities from hydrothermal vent at the East Pacific Rise, Pacific Ocean - Mussels | ecosystem: Host-associated > Mollusca > Shell > Unclassified ... | reverse complement strand
CCCGTCTCTGATAATGCGTTGGAAGATAGCAGTTTTTACCCGTTGCTGATGTTTGAGTCGAAAACATCAAAGAAGGGGAAAGGGAATTGTGTTTTCCAGGTTGACATAAACAACCATATCAGTCCTTATTGTCTCGGGATAAAACGAAAACAGATCTGATATCATGAGACCACCGAAACTTGAACCCGCCCAAATAAGATTGTCATAGTCGTGACAGAGGGGATCCAGTTTAAGAGCCGTGTTGGCAGGTTGCCCTGAAAATTTGAGAGCCGTACTTCGGGAAAATGTTTTGCAAACCACTGTCCTTTGGTTCCTTTGCTGGAAGAATCCAGTCCGTGAAGAAAGAATATTTTGTGCATGGAGTTCATGAGGTCGTCTCCTAATGTTCTTCCAATTGCCATTCATTCTTTAGAAGTTCTACTCCCTGATGATTTGTCAGGTCGAGATGGATTGGAGTGACAGAAATATACCCCTTACTCACGGCATAAACATCTGTGTCTTTCCCTGGATCGGTATAAGGTGTGCCGCCTCCGATCCAGTAGTGTGTTTTACCCCATGGATCTTTGGTTTCCTGAATTGCATTTTCCCAAAGCCGTCTTCCCTGACGGGTAACCTTCAGTCCCTTGATTGGATTGACTTCCGGAACATTGGCATTGAGTAGAGTATTCTGCGGTAGCCCTTGTTTTAATATCAGTTTTACGAGCTTTGCTGCAATATCTGCAGCAGTAGTAAAGTCGTATGGAGCCTCTCCAGCAAGGGAAACAGCAAGGGATGGAATTCCATACATTGTGCCTTCCACAGCGGCTGAGACGGTACCGGAGTAAGAAATGTCATCACCAAGATTGGGGCCTGGGTTAATGCCTGATACCAGCAGATCCGGTTTTTGTTTGAGTATCTTTTTCAGGCCGATTGCCACACAGTCAGTGGGAGTGCCATTGATGCTATAAAATCCGTCTTTTAGTTTACTCACCCGTAAGGGACGGTTCATGGTGAGTGAGTGGGATACGGCTGAGTTATCCCTGTCTGGTGCGATGACGATGCACTCTGCAAGGCTGCTGAGTGTTTGAACCAGGGCGTCAAGACCCGGGCTGTGGATTCCGTCGTCGTTTGTGATAAGAAAACGCGGCATATTTTTCATCAGTAATGGTTGTCAGTATGAATGAATACATCAAAAACAGGGTTTATGAAATTTCCTTGAGGACCAATGGTACAATGATACGTTTGCCAGCGCATCATCTTCCAGGCTTTTCGTTAGCGAATAATCAAAATTTATCCACTCTATTGAACATAAAATGATTGTGAATAAAGGCTGGTACCATTATTTTGACAAAATGTTCATAAAAAATGCGGGTTGAAAGTTCTCTCAGGTTATGTCAGGGATGTTGCAATGGGATTTTACCCACAATGGTTGAGGCTGTAAAGTATGAAGTTCTTGTATGTTCAACACATTTTAAGGAGATAGCTCATGATTGCTTACAAAAATAATAGTGTAAAGTTGTTGTTAATCGCTTTTTTCCTGTTACTGGCCGGTTGTGCCAGAATTGGACAATCCGTGGAAGAACCACAGGTCACACTTGTGGATATGCAGATGCTTGAGGTCAAGCCTTTTGAGGCAGTCTTCCAGATATCACTGCGAGTAATGAACCCCAATGATTTCTCGCTCGATCTAAAAGGGGTGAGTTGTAAACTGAATATTGACGGTAAGCATTTTGCAACTGGTATTGGGGATAAACATCAAAAAATCCCTGCTTTTGGCACAGATATCGTTCCTGTAACTGTATATGTCTCCACCTTGAAGATGTTTTCTTCGGTTCTGGCTATGATTCAGGATATGGAGGGGACACAGGATGCATTACAGCCAATGCGTTATGATTTGAGCGGGAAGATCAGGCTGGGTGGTGCTATTGGTATGTCAGTACCTTTTGAAAGTAAGGGGGAATTATCATTGGCAGGGCAACTCTCGGACTCGACACATACTGGTAATCGCAAGCTTCAGGCTGAATAACAGGCTTGTTGTAATAAAATCAATTGTTAAACTGCGGATTCATTAAATACCCGTACTAATAAACGGTATATCCGTAGATTCATGTATTTAAGTGTGACGTAAGTTTTGAGCTTTTTTAGTGTGGCACTATGGCTGTCAATCGTGCCTATGATGTTGTCGGGCTGATACTTATTGAGGCTTAAATGGTAGAGATATGACGCCTTGACGATACCGATGATGAGTTTCGGCTCGGGTGTTATTTTTTCAAAAGATGATTTGAAACGAACAATGTTTATGATTGTTTCATCATAGCCAAGTATCTTCAGGTACTTGCAGCCTTCGTCGATATGCTTTGCATTTTCGTGAGCAGGTACTTGTGTTTTTCCAATGTTAATTAGAAGAGATCCTTTGCAGATGGTGTCAATTTCCTGAGGAAGAACATTACTTCTAATGGCGAGAATAGTTGCAAGGGCGCAGATATCGAGTGATTGCTCCAGCACCTTCTTATTTGAATCGTTGAGTTTCTTAATGTTTAAGACGGTCAGGTGGTCATTATAGATCTCTTCAAGGCAATCCAGGAACTGTTTCTTCAATGGATTTGAATGACAAATCCCGTTTAAAAAATGTTTGTCTTGTAGTTTCTTTTTAAAATCGGTGATGAGAAGTTCAAGATTCTTTTTTGCAGGGTCAACAAGCTCAGAGTTGATACGTTTTTTGAGTGAAGAGCTTAGTTTGCCCACTTCAAAAAAATCATGGGCATCCTGAAGATTATTCAAGTCAACACCATTGTCACCAAGGGACGGGATAAGTTCTCCGGTCTTGTTTTCCTTCTTAAAATACCGTATTACCGGTATATAATCTCTTAAGTAGTCAATTGGTAAAATGGAGCCTGCTGAAATCTCTGAATTAAAACAGATCGCAGGAGATTCATGGTTACTTTCTGGGTTCATTCAACTTATATTAAAAAGAAGACAATTATATTTTATATTATTCACGCACTACTACATTCATTGTATAGGAAGGGATTTTTTTTTACAAGAAAGTCGATGAAAATATTATATTTTTATTATGCCCCCTGTGGATAGTGGAAAATACAACAAAATTAATGATTTATCTTCTTGGTGGTGTTTTTGACAGAGCCTTGTGACAGTTACATTGTCGCATTACATATACAGGAATAAATATGATACGGATTGGAAGAATTAACAGGTTAAGAATAAAGGAGAGACGGCCCGATACCGTTCTTCTTGAAACTGGAGAATCCGGGGATCTTCTCTTGCCGGTAAGGGATGTGGCAGCTAAGTATCAGCAGGGCGATGAAATTGAGGTCTTTGTTCTTGCAGACAAAGAAGGACAGCTGTATGCCACCACGCGAAAACCTTATGCAACAGTTGGTGAGTTTGCTACATTGCAGGTGGTGTCTAATACCTCAGCGGGATCCTTCCTTCACTGGGGGATGGAGAATGATCTGCTCGTTCCAAAAGGTGAACAGCTGCATCCGATGGTGAAGGGAGAGGCTTATGTCGTTTATATTTTTCTCAGCAAGAAAACAAATCGAATCATAGCTTCTTCCAGATTAGATAAATTCCTTAGCACGCAAGTCCCTGACTACAAGGAAGGAGAGGAGGTGAGTCTCATCCTGTTTGATCAAACAGATATGGGTTACCGGGCACTAATTAATCGGGATCACGTTGGCATGATTTACCAGAATGAGGTTTTTCAGGAGATCAAAATAGGTCAGCAGGTAAAAGGATTTATTAAAAGGGTTCGGGAGGATCAAAAAATTGATTTAATCCTTCAACAATCAGGTTATCAGGGAATAGATGATGTTTCTCAAACCATTCTTGGTATCATACAGAAGAATGGCGGTAAGGTAGCTGTAACAGATAAAAGCCCGCCTGATGATATTTACTCTTTATTCGGGGTGAGTAAGAAGGTTTTCAAGAAAGCCATCGGTGCCCTTTATAAAAAGAGGATTATACGAATTGAGTCAGATGGTATTGCCATCATCAGTTGATACAAAAAAGGAGTTTGAGAGTGGAATATAGATATATTGGTCAAAGTGGTTTACGGGTCAGTCCTGTTTGTTTGGGAACCATGACTTTTGGTTCCATGTGCGATAAAAAAACTTCCTTTGCCATAATGGATAAGGCCCATGATGCCGGAATCAATTTTTTTGATACAGCTGAAGTGTACCCGGTTCCACCACGGGCTGAAACAGTTGGTATTACCGAAGAAATAGTTGGTGAATGGTTGCAGGGAAAAAACAGAGATTCTCTCATTATTGCTACAAAAGTTGCAGGAGCCGCTTCCGGATGGTTTGTCCCGCCCGTTCGTGCAGGGCTCACAGCCATTGATGCCCATCACATCATAAAAGGGGTGGAAGGGAGTCTGCGCAGGTTGAAATGTGAATACATTGATCTGTATCAGATGCACTGGCCGGATAGTATTGTACCTAAAGAAGAATCCATGGAGGCTTTTGATAAACTGGTACGTTCCGGAAAGGTGCGATATCTCGGAACATCCAATGATACAGCATATGGAACTACTAAAGCCAATATGATTTCAGAGTATTACGGATATAAACGATTTGAATCTATCCAGAATAATTTTTCTCTGCTGAACCGCAGGTTTCTCGATGAAATGGTTGAGATGTGTACTAAGGAGAAAGTTTCTTTGTTACCCTATTCTCCAATGGCTGGTGGTGTTTTGACTGGAAAATACAATACAAGAGAAGAAGTGGCCGGACGTTTCAGTATTTACGCCAAAGACCCTGATGCTCGAATACAGGCGATGGCCAGTCGGTTTTTGAACACAAAAACACTTGCCTCCACAGCTCGCTATATGGACATTGCAGCCGAAGCTGGAATTTCTTCTGCAACACTTGCTGTTGCCTGGAGCAAACAGTTTGATTTTGTAGCCTCAACAATTATTGGAGTGACAAGTACAGCACAACTTGACCATGCTCTTGCAGCAATAGATCTCGAGTTGTCAGAAGATGTCTTACGTAAATGCGATGAAGTTCATAGTGAGTTCTTATATCCCATGGGTTAGGAGCTTGCCCGAGAATGCTCTTTTTTCCAAAGTCTTTGATTTGGAACAGGTAAGTGAGAAACGAGACTCCGAAATACCGATTTTCAGACAATCTCTTGGCGTCGCGACACTTGCTCCTGAAATTAAATAATATGCAATTTCTACGTAACATTCACTATGGCTGGGTTGTTGTTCTCACAGGAACCTTAACCATCGTTGCTGTGTTGGGACTTGGTCGTTTTTCACTTGGAATGCTTCTTCCTTCCATGGGAAGCGATCTTGGGCTTGGCTATAGCAGGATGGGGTTTATCGGAACTGGTAATTTCTTTGGTTATCTGCTCGGTGTGCTTATCAGCAGTCGTTTAGTAAAACGTTTTGACTACAGAATTGTTATCAGTAGCGGTATTTTTCTGGTGGGCGTTTCGATGATTCTTGTGGGTAAAGCAAATGGTTTTTGGCCAGTGCTGTTTGCTTTCTTTTTTACAGGTATTGGCAGTGGCTGTGCCAATGTTCCTGTCATGGGGCTGGTTTCACAATGGTTTGGCTCAACGCTTCGTGGCCGTGCGGCCGGGCTTATGGTTTCAGGAATTGGCCTTGGCATTATGATTACAGGTTTACTGATTCCTGCAATTAATGATTGGGCAACGGACGGTCAGGGCTGGCGTACAAACTGGATAGTTCTTGGAGGGATAGTTCTTGTAATTGCTGTTGTTTGTTCCCTTCTTATTCGTAACCGGCCTTCAGAACTTGGGTTGCAAATTGTTGAAAAGGCTGTGAAGAAGAGGCCTGAAAAGGCAGGAACTCCAGCTTCTGCAAAATCTTTTACAACAGAAAAACGTACCCTTCTTTACCTGGGCGGAATCTATTTTATCTTCGGCTTTTCTGTCGTTATTTATGTGACTTTTGTCATAACTACCCTGATCAATGATTATGGCTTTAGTGAAGCTGTTGCCGGACGATTTTGGGTATGGTTTGGATTGTTTGGTATGTTTTCAGGTCCAATTTTCGGATCTCTTTCCGATCGCATTGGCAGGTCCCGAACCCTGGCTCTTGTTTATGCTTTACAGGGCCTCTCACATTTGCTCCTTGCTCTTAATCCGTTTGCGGGGAGTATCTATTGTTCCATTGCTCTTTTGGCACTTTGTGCCTGGAGCGTGCCCTCCATAATGGCTGCTGCTGTTGGCGATTACCTCGGCCCTTTACGGGCAGCAGCAGGTTTTGCCACACTTACCCTGTTCTTCAGTGTTGGACAGATTTCAGGGCCGGCTCTTGCAGGAATCATGGCCGAAGGGAGCGGTAGTTTTTCGCAGGCATATATTTTAGCTGGTCTGCTCGCAGGAATAGGTGCTTTTAGCAGTTTGTTTCTTCCAAAAACCGAAAAATAATATTGGTACCCATGCAATGACGAACAACGTATCCCCCAAAGAATTTGGATTAGCACCACGAACTATTCTTGAACAGATAGATCAAAATACCATAGCCATTGTTATGAATAGAAAGAGCAGGATTATTATGGCAGATGGTAAAAAGATTTTAGAGAAGGCTCAGGCAATAAAAAGAGTTCGGCCATCTCTTACGGTTGCCTTGAGGGCCACAGCACCTATCTGTAGCAAAACCATAAAATTTCTGGAAGCCGAGGGGATTCAATTTATCCCGGAAAACGATGTTTGACAGAGACAGGCCTCAATATATATTACACATAGGTATGGAATCAGTATTTTCTTGTGAATCTGTTTCAGGAGGCTGAAGGACGATTACCGAGGCCAAAGAGAAGATACTTGCACCGATTCGAATATTTCTGGTCATGGAGTTAGAGCAGCAGATGGTTTATCTTGTGGCTAGAAGGGCAGGGCTTTTTTTTCAGATTAGATGACATGGAAATCCTGAACATACTAATTCAGGTTGAAAATATCATTAAGATTCATCAATTGGTTCCAGATACTATTGACGAATATGCTGCAGACAGGATGAAGCGTTTTATCTGATATCTTCAACTCCCAGACGAACCGCTTATTGTTTATCCAATTCTTCCTGCACCCAGGCAAGGGCAGCCGCAACTTTTGGAAAACCAATGGTTGATATAAGCAGGATTAGAGTATGCTGCAGTTCCTCTTCACTTGCTCCCGCCTGAAGTGCTCTTCTGGCGTGGGAGTGAACAGCACCTGTTGATCCTAGTGCTGCTGCAACACCAAGCTGAATAATCTGAGCGGTCTTGTCATCGATAGGCCCTGCGGCGCGCACAGTGGAACCCAGCGTCTCAACGGCACTTAAAACCTCAGGAAAACGTTTTTGTAGTTTTTGATAATGACCGGGGCGTTTGTTTTTTGACATGTTTTTTCTCCGTTAGAGTAAAGAAGGTTTACGTTTACGTGATTTAGTAAAGATGCTACCGATCATCATTCCAAAAACAAGCACACCTCCTCCTGCAAGAAACCACTTGATAGCAAGGTCGTCCTTTATTGTATCATTCTCCTGTTGAATAACAGACATTGTTGCAGAGAGCTGTCTGTTGTTTTTGAGAGTCTTTTCCAGATTCTTTTTTATTAGAACCACATCTTCAGTGTCGTGCTGTAATTTTAGGAAATTTTCCTGTATCTGATCACGTTCTGTGAGGGTTGCATCAAGTTCTTTGGTGGTTTGGGCCAGCGTGTCATTCATTGCATTGAACCTCTGGCTGATATCAATCTCTTTTTGTTTCAGCGTTTCATTTTCAGTGCGCAAAGAAGTAACAAGCTTATCAAGGGGGGGCTCTTTGCTGAGGAATCTTTTCACTATCCATCCCTCTTTTCCGTTGGGAAGGCGTATCTTTGTGTGGGTCGTACCTTCTTCAAGAAATTCAACATTAAGACCAGCTTTTACCATGGCAATAATCTTATATTTGTTTCCCTGACCGCGCCTGACGACGGCTTCTGTGCTGGGTTTTATATAACGGGTTTCGGTAAGTGCTGCAGTTGCTGAAAATAGAATAGTGCAAACTACGGACAAGGTAAAAAGAAACCTTGCAGGGATATTATCCTGATTTAAAAACATGGTACTGGATCTCCTGAGTATAGCATTTATCATCGGCAAGACAGATTGTAGTTTTTTAAAATTCTTCGAATGATTTGAAATGCGAAATTGAGTGATTCTTACTCTTTACTACAAAACAGCCTGTTTGAAGTCAATGGCTTTTCGTAGTACCTTGATTTATGGAACGAAGTAGTTGAAGGTTAAAACCAATATTTTTGGATGTAAAGTAATGAAAATTCGAAAGCTTAGGCCTGATACATATTCAAAAGCTACTGCTTTGTTGAGACAGGCTTTTCCTGGAAGTCAGTATGAAGAACAACTAGTTGCAAGTCTCCGTAAAAATGAAAAAGTGATGTATGAATGGGTTTGTATTCACACCAATAAAGTTGTGGCTTATCTTGCTTTTTCCAATGCGTATAATGGTGCAGATGTGTGTGGCCTGCATTTGGCGCCAATGGCGGTGAAGCCAGAGTTTCAACATCAGGGAATAGGCTCGGAATTGCTCCGGTTTGCTTTGCGACAAGAAATAATAAGAAAAAGCACTCTGTATGTTTTAGGAAAGCCTGGTTTTTACAGGGATTTTGGTTTTGAGCCTTGTTCCAATCCTATTTGCCCTTTTACTAAAAAAAATAAGAATTTTGCCAGCATTCAACGTGACGAATCTTCCCACTTTACCGTTGGTTATGAACCGGAGTTTAATAATGGAGGAAGGGGACTAATGTGAGTTCTGATGATAAAGTGTTTTTTGATTATATATCCCCCAAAAGGCTAATCTGTGCCCACCGCGGCGCACGTTCCATTGCTCCTGAAAACACCTTGTTTGCCATGAAAAAGGCCAGGGAATGCGGAGCATCCTGCTGGGAAACCGATATTCGAATGAGCAGAGATGGTGAGTTGGTGCTATTCCATGATGACACTCTGGAACGCACCACGGATATTGCTACCCACAAGGCCTTTCAGAAGCGGAAGGATTGGCATGTTGATCAGTTTACGGTCAGGGAGTTGAGCCTGCTCGATACTGGCTCATGGTTTCTGGCCGATGATCCTTTTGGCACTGTTGCCAATGGTGAAGTGGATGAGACGGATTTTGAAGCTATTCGGGAACAGCAAATACCACAGCTCCGTGACGTTCTTCATTTCACCAAAACATATTCTTTTCCCGTAAATCTGGAGATTAAGGATCTTGCAACTTCCAGGGGTGATGTTCTTATTGTGGACAAGCTTATCGATATGCTGCGGGAAACCGAAACCATGGATTTTGTTCTTCTCTCTTCTTTCAGACAAGAGTACTTATATCGTGCCAGAGCGTTGAGCCAGGATATTCCCATAGCTGTCCTTGGAAACGAGAAGTATTCTTCCCAGCTTATCCGGCATCTTAATACGTTCCCGGCTGTTGCATATCATCCTGACAAGGCTGTGTGTGATACTGAGTTGGTTGTGAATCTACAGCAGGCAGGGATTCGTGTGAATAGCTGGACTGTTAACGATATGCAACAGGCACGTGAATTTCTTCATATGGGAGCGGGGGTTATAACAGACTGGCCCCAATGTTTGACTTGAATATAATGGAGATCCTATGAAACGCAAACGAATGCTTGCAAGTATCAGAGAGCAGGGTGATACTCCCTGGGATATTATTGTAATTGGCGGGGGAGCAACTGGTCTTGGCACTGCACTTGATGCTGCATCACGCGGGTATCGAACACTGCTTCTGGAACAGTCTGATTTCAGTAAAGGAACCTCAAGTCGTTCAACCAAACTGGTACATGGTGGTGTCCGTTATCTTGCGCAGGGCGATATATCGATGGTTCTTGAAGCGCTCCACGAACGCGGCCTAATGCGGCAGAATGCACCCCATCTTGTAAAAAATCAGTCCTTTATTATTCCTAATTACGACTGGTGGGATGGACCCTTTTATACCATTGGTATGAAAGTGTATGATATGATGGCCGGAAAACTTGGACTTGGCCCTTCCCAGTCCCTCTCTCCTGAAGAAGTGAGGCGTGCCATCCCCAATTTGAAAACAGAGGGGCTTTGCGGTGGGGTTATCTATTACGATGGACAGTTTGATGACTCCCGTCTGGCTGTGAATATTGCCCAGACCTGTGCAGAACACGGTGGTGTACCAGTTAATTACATGCGTGTTACAGGGCTTATAAAGAATAGCGATGGCCTCATTGCAGGTGTTGAGGCTGTGGATCAGGAGAGTGGTGAGACGTATCAGCTTCAGACTAAAAGTGTGGTAAATGCAACAGGCGTTTTTGTTGATGAAATCCTCCATATGGATGAGCCGGATGCTCCGACTCTTATTCGGCCAAGCCAGGGGGTACACATCATACTTGATAAAGATTTTTTAAAAGGGGATTCCGCCATCATGATCCCCAAGACCTCCGATGGCAGGGTGCTCTTTGCAGTACCCTGGCATGACCGGGTTGTGGTTGGTACCACAGACACCCCCCTTGATGAGAGCTCGCTGGAACCGCGGGCTCTTGAAGAAGAAATCGATTTTATCCTTACCACTGCCGGAAGGTATCTGACCCGTGAGCCAGTTCGAAAAGATATTCTCTCAATTTTTGCAGGATTACGCCCCCTTGCAGCTCCTGAAGATGATGATGGAAGCACCAGTACCAAGGAAATTTCCCGCAGTCATCACCTTCGGGTATCTTTGTCTGGTCTTGTTACCATAACCGGCGGAAAATGGACAACCTATCGTAAAATGGCACAGGACACGGTGGATAAAACTGCAATGGTTGGAGGATTAGCAACGCAAAAATGCAAGACTGAAGATATGCCAATACATGGGTGGCTTTCCAATGTTGATTATGCTGATCCTCTCTATTATTACGGTTCAGATGCGGATACAATGCGAGATCTTGTACAGGAGCACCCGGAGCTTGGAGAAAAGATACACGAGAATCTTCCCTATACCGTGATTGAGGTGATCTGGTCTGCACGCTATGAAATGGCACGTACAGTAGAAGACATTCTGGCAAGGAGACAGAGAGCGTTGTTCCTTGATGCAAGGGCAGCCATTGAAATGGCACCAGCTGTTGCTGAAATTCTGGCTGCTGAGCTTGGGCGGGATGAAAATTGGCAGAAGACACAGATTGAAGCATTTACTAAACTTGCCAGAGGGTATTACCTTGAGGATTGATAAAAAAGAATGAAAACAATTGGAATGCTTGGTGGTATGAGCTGGGAATCTACAGCCAGCTATTACAAAGCTGTTAATGAAGGTATACGAAATGTTCTTGGCGGTTTGCATTCCGCAAAAATATGTATGTACAGTGTGGATTTTGATCAGATCGAAAAATTGCAGCATCAGGGCAACTGGCAGGCTACAGCAAAAATTCTTTCACAGGCTGCCTGCCAGGTAGAAGCTGGAGGAGCAGACTTTTTACTCATCTGTACCAATACCATGCACAAAGTGGCACCTGAAATTGAAAGGGCAATTTCAATTCCTTTACTTCATATAGCCGATGCAACAGCAGAGCGGCTTCTGGAAAACAATGTGAAATGCGTTGGTTTGCTGGGAACCAGATTTACAATGGAGGAAGACTTTTATAAGGGCAGGCTGACCAATACATTTAACATTGATGTGCTGGTTCCGGGGAGTGATGATATGGATATCATACACAATGTGATTTATTCGGAGCTTTGTCTTGGAAAAATATCCGAAGCTTCACGGTTGAAATACCTTGCTGTTATAGATTCTCTGTATGAAAGAGGTGCTGAAGCAGTAATTCTTGGCTGTACAGAAATTGCTCTGTTGGTTCAGCAGAAACACACCACAGTACCACTCTACGATACAACAGCAATTCATGCCTCTTTTGCCGTTCAGCGGGCCTTGCAGGATTAATACTTGAAGCTGATAATCAACAACATACAAATCCCCATTGAAAAAGACGGGATGGCTGAATATAAACGTGCTACTGCTGACAAGACCGGCTTATTGGCAGGAGATTTTTCTGTTACAAAGATTCTCAGTAAGGCGCTTGATTTACGAAAACAGGAACAGTTCTATTTCAAACTGTCGCTGGTCATCAGTACCAGTGACAGTTATCCCAATAGAAAGAAATTCAATCTTTACAAAAAAACTGTTGTCTTTGAGAAAAAAACAGCAAAAATTAAGGACAGGCCAATAATTGTGGGGTTCGGTCCTGCGGGCATGTTTGCAGCCCTTGAGCTCATTGACCGTGGTCTTAAACCCTTAATCTTTGAACGAGGGAAAAAAATAGAAGATCGTTCCGTTGATGTTGAGAATTTTATCAAAGAACGGAAACTCAATCCTGAATCAAATATCCAATTTGGTGAAGGCGGTGCAGGGTCTTATTCCGATGGAAAGCTCTTTTCACGGAGAAACAATAATAGCAGTATCGTCAATCGGGTTCTTGGTACCTTTGTTAAATTCGGTGCGCCGCAGGAAATTGAATATATCAGTAAGCCGCACCTTGGAACTGATGTATTGTGTGAGATTGTGCGTAATATCAGGCTCTATGTTCTGGAGCGGGGTGGTGAAATTTTTTATAGCGCAAGGATGACTGATCTCCTGATTGAACAGGGCAGGGCAAAGGGTATCATCATAAATGGTGAGAAAGAAGTTCTTTCTTCAG
>Ga0256844_10000717_pt1 | contig 12643 bp, 11 predicted proteins | sample MusselsmetaG_FD_189100 | JGI IMG/M metagenome (GOLD analysis project Ga0256844, IMG submission 189100) | Mussel associated microbial communities from hydrothermal vent at the East Pacific Rise, Pacific Ocean - Mussels | ecosystem: Host-associated > Mollusca > Shell > Unclassified ... | reverse complement strand
CAATGTATACGATAGTTTGGGACATATGAAGAGCTTATTCCAATTAAACCAAACTGATGGCTATCATGCTACATACATTAGCTATAATACAATTTCTGCGGATGAATTAAGCTGTAGAATTATAGAAATCAAGAAATCAAAGCTTATTATAGAGCCCACTGACTTCCCCACAATCTATAAATACAATCAGCAAATTCAAGTTCAAATAATAGGAGTAAAACAAATTGATGCTTTGGGGAAATGCTATTTAGTAAAAGATTCTGAAAATAGAATACATCCTATTTTAGTTGAGAAATTTGCTCATTACCAACTTAAGCTTGGAAACAAGATTGATTGCCAAATTTTAGGCTTTGACAAAAAGCATAATCTAAAGTTGGAGCCAAAAAATCCTGTGTATGAAATAGGAGAAGAATATAAGTTCAAAACCCTGAGGGTTGAAGATGCAAGAGATACTGCAGGAAATCAATTTAAGATTTTAATAGTACAAGATCGATTCAGCATGGAGGCAAGTATTGTACAATTACCCCAAAGTTATACAATCACACCAACAGTAAAGGCTCGAGTATACCGAATCAATAATGGACGACTCTATTTAAATCTGATTTCATAATTAGAAATAGTTTAAAAAAAATATACCCGGTGTTTCCACCGGGCATACCCCCTAACAAAATGAAAAAATTATTTATCAAAACTACTTCTAGTTTTGATGCGAGATACTCATCCGGGCGGAAGAGTATTCGCTACTCTATTTGTTTACTAAATCCATGGCAAAGATATATCAAAAATCCTTAATCAAGCAATTGATTACCGAATTATTTTCATCTTTCAATATTTCACACCATTAAAGTACTGAATAACTTATTTTTACACAGCATCTAATAATTATCATATTTAAGTTTTAAAGTAGTTTGGAGAGTATTGCAAAGGCTACACCGACTAAAATAACAACCATTTTGCGTAAATTGAAGTGATGATTCTTATCTGATTCGAAAAGAATGGTAGTTGAAATATGCATAAATATTCCAACTACTAATGCCATTATTATTTTATAATAGGTGTCAATATCGATGGTAATATACTCAGCACCAAGCGAACTAATAAAAGAGCCCATTGGTGAAGCCAGAGCGAAAATTACCATATACACCATCGTTTTCTTAAAACTATATCCTGCATTAATAAATAAAGAGGTAAGTACAATAGCAATTGGTATTTTATGAATCACAATACCAATTAGGAGACTCTCTTGCAAATGGGCGTGATTATGAAACTCGTGAGCAAAGGGCATTCCTTCAAAAAAGGCATGCAAACTAATTCCCAACAGCAAAGCCATGGGCGATATTTTGATGCCCTGATCGTGATGGTGGTCATGATGATGATCGTGCCCATGTCCTACACCTGAGGAAAGAAATTCGAGAAAGAGCTGAATAAAAAATCCAAGTAAAACGAAGTAACCAAGAAAAGCATTCCCTTCGCCACTAAAGATATTAGGAATAATATGTGTAAACGAAACACTTAATAAATAGGCTCCACTAAAAGCTAATAATAAGCGAAGGTTTTTCTCTTGCACTTTTACCCTCAACACCACAATAGCACTTAGAAATACGCTTAAAAATAATACAGCTACAGCAACCAAATTCATATTAATATGTTTAATTTATTAAGAGTGCAAAATTAAAGGTTTTAATCCAATAAAAAAGCTATCTGTGAAATTCACAGATAGCTTCATATATATTATTAATAATGTGAACTATAAAGAGAATGTGTTTCCACTATTCACTAAGTCATTCATATTTTTAATTTTCGAATTTGCCTTTACATGCTCTATTTGCTCTTCTAAAGCAACATCATAAACAACGGTTTTGAAAGCACGAATAACTCCCATTGCCACTGGCAATTCAGGAAGAGACATACGAGCTAATAAGAAAGCCATAGTTGGGTCAGTATCATGGGCATCATGCACCAAAATATCGTCCATTGTAATACCATTTTCACCAATTGTAACTGATTTAAGCTTTAAGCCTTCCAAAATAATACCTTTATTCTTTTCTTTACCGAAAATCATTTTCTCACCATGCTTCAAATATACCTGATGATCATCACGTACATCCTTAGCGGTAATTTCTTGGTGGGTTTTATTATTAAAGATTACACAGTTTTGAAGTACTTCAACCAATGATGTACCTTTATGCTTCTCAGCTTCAAGGAAGATTTCTTTCATCATTTTAGGATTGGTATCCACAGTACGAGCGAAGAAAGTTCCCTCAGCTCCCATTGCCAACTCACCTGGCTTAAATGGATGCTCAATAGTACCATAAGGAGACGTTTTAGTAACGTGTCCAAGTGGTGTTGTTGGAGAATATTGTCCTTTTGTCAAACCATAAATACGGTTGTTGAATAATACAATATTCACATCGATATTACGTCGAAGAATATGGATAAAGTGGTTTCCACCAATTGCCATAGAGTCGCCGTCACCAGTCATCATCCAAACCGACAATTTAGGATTAGCCACTTTTACTCCTGATGCAATAGCAGCCGCACGTCCGTGCAAACTGTGAACACCATAAGTATCTACATAATAAGGGAAACGTGAAGAACAACCAATTCCTGAAACAAAAACAAAGTCTTCTTTATTCACACCCATCTCTGGCAATGCATTCTGCACGGCTGACAATACGGAAAAGTCACCGCAACCAGCACACCATTTTACTTCCTGATCAGATACAAAATCTTTTCTTGTATACTGCTTTACATTTTTAATTGAATCTGTCATAATTACGCCTCCAACATTTCGTTAAACTTAGCTTTAAGTTCAGAAACCATAAATGGTTGCGCTTGAACTTTATTGAATTGCTGATATTTGAATTGAGGGAATTGAGTTCTCAAAAAATCTGCAAATTGACCAGAGTTCAACTCACAAATCAAGATGTTTTCATAATTACTCAATATTTCCTCAGTTTCTTTTGGCAATGGGAAAATATAATTGAAGTTAGTAAATGCGATATCCGCACCTTCCTTAGCTAAATCATCAAAAGCGGTAAATACGCCTCCTTTGGTTCCACCCCAACTAACAACTAATAATTTACCTTTTTCCTTACCTTCAACTTCTTGCTTAGGGTACATTTCGGCGATACGACGAACTTTCTCAGCACGATTATAAACCATTTTCTCATGGTTAATAGGATCGTGAGATACAGAGCCTTTTCCATCCGACTTCTCTAATCCACCAACACGGTGCTCGTTTCCAGGAACTCCTGGAGCAGCCCAACGGCGTGAGAATGTTTTCTCATCACGATTATATGGAAGGTATGTATCATCATTTGGTCCTACGATATCGGCAGTAATCTTTGGCATTTTATCCACATCTGGGATTCTCCAAAGCTCCGAACCATTAGCTAAATAACTATCGGTAAGAAGAATTACAGGAGTCATACGCTCCAAAGCAATACGAGAAGCTTCGAAAGCCCAATCAAAACAATCAGCAGGGCTTGAAGCCGCAACAATTGGAATTGGCGCCTCACCATTACGTCCATAAAGTGCTTGCCAAAGGTCAGTTTGCTCTGTTTTGGTTGGAAGACCTGTAGAAGGACCACCACGCATTACATTTACAATAACCAAAGGAAGCTCCGTAATCATTGCTAATCCAAGAGCCTCACTTTTCAAACTCAAACCTGGGCCTGAAGTTGAAGTAGCAGCAAAGTTACCTGCATAAGCAGCACCAATTGAAGAAATTACACCGGCAATTTCATCTTCTGCTTGGAAGGTTTTTACACCTAATTCCTTATGCTTAGCCAATTCCTCTAAAATACCAGTAGCTGGCGTAATAGGGTATGAGCCTAAAAACAAAGGAAGGTTTGCACGCTCAGCGGCAGCCATCAATCCCCATGCGGTAGCTTGGTTACCAATGATATTACGATATTTTCCTTTTTTGCTTAAATTGGGTTTAATAACGTAAGTTGTTGCAAGTTCTTCAATGGTTTCAGCATAGTAAAAACCCGCTTTAAGAACCTTAACATTTGAATCAACAAGAGCTGGTTTCTTAGCAAATTTAGCTTGCAAAAAATCGATTCCTGTTTGAATATCACGATTGAACATAAAGTACAACATTCCAGCAACAAACTGGTTACGCGATTTATCTACTGTTTTTGAATCAAGCCCAGTTTCTTTCAAAGTTACACGAACCATTTCAGTAATCTTCGCTTTAATCACTTTGAAGCCTTCTAAAGAATGATCTGTTAGAGGATCCACCTCATAGCCTGCTTTTTTAAATCCTTTTGCATTAAAGCTATCCGCATCAATAATAATGATTGAGCTCGGTTTACAATGCTTGAGGTTATACTTCAAGGCAGCTGGATTCATAGCGACTAATACATCGGCTAAATCGCCAGAAGTATGAATATCAGTATGGCCAACATGAACTTGAAATCCAGAAACACCTGCCACAGTTCCCTGAGGCGCACGTATTTCGGATGGGAAATCAGGGAATGTTGCTAAATCGTTTCCGATAAAAGCGGAAGTATCTGAAAATTGTGTTCCGGTAAGTTGCATACCATCTCCTGAATCTCCAGCAAACTTCACAACTACCTGATCTAATTCGATAATTTTATGATTTTTTGCTACCATGTTTAGTTTTGTGTTAAAAAATATAGCCGCAAATTTAATTGAATTATTATTCAATTTTTTGCCTTTTTTTACCGAATTATCATTTATTGACGGCATAAAAATAAAAACCTATCATATCTCATAATTTTATTTCACACCTAAATGACATATAATACTCTTAATCTTTGTGATACGCTTAACATAATACTAAAAGTCTTTATCTTACAGGTCTATTACATCTGATATTGTGCTTTTTATAAATATCGTACAGCTATCACTATTCTATTTTCTAATTAAATAAAACTATGCCAATTTTCAATTTCATGAATTATCTTTTTATTTAGAAAGATTATAAATCTTCAATAGTAAAATTTCAATGCTTGTCGATAGCAAACATTATTATCTTTGCAGCGTTTTAATTAAAATAATAACACATAAAAATTATATTATTATGGCTTATGTAATTAATGATGATTGTACTGCTTGCGGAACTTGTATTGATGAGTGTCCTGTTGAAGCAATCTCTGAAGGTGATATCTATGTAATCGACGCAGATCTTTGTACTGACTGTGGTTCTTGTGCAGATGTTTGTCCTGTTGAGGCAATCTCTCCAGAGTAAAAAAAAATCAAACGATAGTTTGTTCAGCCTTCTCGATTTAATTCGGGAAGGCTTTTTTATGCTAATAGGATTAAATTTTATATAAATTCGCACCCAAACTAACATACTATGCGACATAAAATAGACTTCTTAATTATAGGTTCCGGTATTGCAGGTCTCAGCTATGCTTTAAAGGTTGCCGAACACGGGAAAGTACTCATTGTTACCAAGTCAAAGGCTAACGAATCTTCAACAAAATATGCTCAAGGAGGAATTGCTGGCGTTATGTACTCCCCTGATTCATACGAAAAACATATCAAAGATACTTTAGTAGCAGGCGCTGGATTATGCAACGAAAAAGTTGTAAAAATGACCATTAAGGAATCTACTGAACGCATCAAGGAGTTAATCAGTTGGGGAACTTCTTTTGATAAAGAATCGGACGGATCGTATCGCTTAGGAAAAGAGGGAGGCCATTCGGAGAATCGTATTTTACATCATAAAGATAAAACAGGAAAAGAAATTGAAAGAGCCCTTTTAAAAAGCATTAAAAAGCATCCAAATATTACACTCTGGGAAAATAAATTCGCAATTGATTTAATTACTCAGCACCACCTTGGCCATATTATCAATCGTGGGCAGGCCGATATTGAATGCTTCGGGGCTTATGTGCTTGATCCTAAAACAAAAAAAGTAGAAACCGTTTTAGCAAAATCAACCTTAATAGCTACTGGAGGTGCAGGTAATGTTTACCATAATACGACAAACCCACCTGTAGCTACTGGTGATGGAATTGCTATGGTTTACCGTGCTAAAGGAATGGTTGAAAATATGGAATTCATCCAATTTCACCCAACATCATTATATAATCCTGGCGAGAAACCCTCTTTTTTGATTTCAGAAGCGCTTCGTGGCTTTGGAGCAATCCTAAAAAATCATAAAGGAGAATCATTTATGGAAAAATATGACGAACGCGGCAGTTTGGCGCCTCGTGATATCGTAGCCCGTTCTATTGACAAAGAGATGAAAAAAAGTGGACAAAACTTTGTTTATCTTGACGCAACTTTTCTGGAACATGAGGATTTAATTCAATCGTTTCCAGGCATCTTTGCCAAATGCTTAAGTTTAGGAATCGATATTCGCAAGGAGATGATTCCAGTGGTGCCTGCTGCACATTATACCTGCGGTGGAATAAAAGTGGACCAACATGCTCGAACCACCATTAAGAATTTATATGCATCGGGCGAGAGCTCGTCAACAGGGCTTCATGGAGCAAACCGTCTGGCATCAAATTCCCTTTTGGAAGCCTTAGTTTTCTCACATCGCGCCTATGTTGACGCCATTGAAAAAGCGGCTAAGACAAACTTTAAAGATGAAATTCCCAATTGGGATGGTGAAGGCAAAAAGCTCAATGAAGAAATGGTGTTAATTACCCAAACACGCCATGAATTGCAAAATATTATGAGCTCATATGTAAGTATTGTTCGTTCTAACCTGCGTTTGCAACGTGCCTTAGATCGATTGGGACTTATTTACCGCGAAACCGAAGAACTTTATATCAAATCGGTACTTGACGAACAGCTTTGCGAATTGCGAAACAGTATTAATGTTTCTTACCTTATTGTAAAGATGGCTATGCAACGAAAAGAGAGTATTGGCTTACATTATTCTATTGATTATAAACCAAGGAGAAAAAGCAGATAATTAACTTTTAATCAAGCTAAAAATCATGCGCTTTTCAGTATAGAAAAGCCGTTTATTAAACATTATTTTTCATTAACTTTGCCGACCAATTACACACACATATAAAGTAACTATACTATGAATTCAAAAGTTTTCAAATCCCTATCAATCCTACTGTTTTTTGTACTGTTTTCAGTAACTGCAAAAGCACAAGGAGGACTCGCTGGACTTTCCACTGATAAAATGGTTGATCCTGTAAGTTGGACTCAAGAATCGAAAAAAGTTGGAGAAGGTGAATACCTACTTATTTTTACCGCAACCGCTGAACCAAAGTGGCATTTCTATTCGCAATACACCGAAGGTACTATGCCTATGGCCTTTTACTACGACGATATTAAAGGTTATAAATTAGTGGGAAAAGCTTCTGAGTCGCCTAAACCGAAAGAGGAATATGATGATTTATTGGGTGGATTGACTAAGTACTGGGACAAGACAGCGACCTTCAAACAAAAAATTAAGATCACCTCAAAAGGCGAGGCCAATATTCATGGCGCTATTGAATTTCAGGCTTGTATTGATGGTGCTTGTACTATGCTAACTTATAATTTTAAGTTTACGCTACCAGGCATAACCGAGAAGACTCAGGTTGAAGAGCAAAAGCCCGCTCCTGTCGATACTGAAGAACCTAAGGTAATAGAAGAACCAAAGGTTGAAACTACAACAACTGATAATGTTGCGGTAGAAGATACTACTAAGGCTGTAAAAGAAGATGCTATTAAAGAAAATACAGCGACAGCAGCTATTGCAGCTACTAAAAATGACACCCCAAGCGAAGGTCCTGAAGGAGCAAAACAAGGAATGTTTATGATTTTCCTTTTTGCATTTTTAGCGGGTATGCTTACGCTAATTACCCCTTGTGTATTTCCAATGATTCCGATGACGGTTAGCTTTTTTATGAAAGGACAAAAAAGCCGTGCTGCAGGTCTTAAACAAGCTTATTTCTTTGGATTCTCTATTGTAGCCATATTTGCTGTATTAGGATTAGCTCTTACCTTATTATTAGGAAAAGATGCTATGTATATTATAAGTACTCACTGGATTCCTAATACTTTATTCTTTATCATATTTATGGTATTTGCGCTTTCATTTTTTGGTTTATTTGAGCTTACACTTCCAAGTGGACTAATCAACAAAGCAGATGAGAATGCTGATAAAGGTGGATATGTTGGAACTTTCTTTGTGGCTTTCACTACAGTTCTAGTTTCATTTTCATGTACTGGACCAATTCTAGGCGCTGCTTTAATCGAACTCAGTTCTGGTTCCGACAACAGCATCGTATTCTTTATCTCCATGATTGGATTTGCCTTCGGATTTGCTGTACCATTTACCTTATTGGCAATGTTCCCTTCAGTATTGAAGAAGTTAAAATCAGGAAGTTGGTTGAACACTGTGAAAATCGTATTCGGTTTTATCGAAATTGCATTAGGACTTAAATTCCTTTCCATGGCCGATTTAGGTGCAAACTGGGGATTATTAGACCGTGAAACATTCTTAGCAATCTGGATTGTTACTTTCTCACTATTAGGAATGTATTTATTGGGCAAACTAAAATTCAAAGGAGATAGTGATGTGGATATAATTGGTGTACCAAGATTATTCCTTGCCATTGTTACCTTCTCTTTCGTTGTATATATGATTCCAGGACTATGGGGAGCACCTCTTAAAGCAATTTCAGGATACGTGCCTCCTATGACCACTCAAGACTTCGATTTAGATCGAATGATTGTGGAAAATAGTGGCGGAACAGCTGTGTCTCACAAAAGTGATTTAGGACCACGTAAGTACTCTGACATTCTTCATATGCCAACAGGATTTCATGGCTTCTACGATTTAGAAGAAGCGAAAGCTTATGCCAAGAAAGTGAATAAACCCATATTTGTCGATTTCACTGGTAAGACTTGTGCTAACTGTCGTGAAATGGAGAATAATGTTTGGACAGATAAAGAAGTGAAACGTATTCTTAATGAAGAATATGTTATGGTAGCACTTTATGCCGATGCTAACTTTATTACATTAGATGAAAAGGATTGGATAGTGACTGAAGAAGGTAAAACTATTAAACGTCTTGGATCAAAGAATTTGAATTATCAAATCACTCGATTTAATATGAATGCTCAACCTTACTACGTTTTGATGGATTATAACGAAAAGGTATTGACTCCTCGAAACAAGGCTTATGATAAGGACGTGGCAAATTATATTGCTTTCCTAAACGAAGGTATAGCGGCTTATAAAAAGCTACATAAATAATATTCCAATAAAACTATTTGAGAAGCAGCTTTAAGAAATTAGAGCTGCTTTTTTATTGCTCTGCCATTTTGCACCTGCTTTACAGATTTGTGTAAGCATTGCAATTACTTGGTTAAAAAATAACTTTACTTAGTCTTTTGAGCTTTTACTTTTCTGAAAGTATCAAGAGATTTATTAAAAAATGGCAACCTCTCTTTTGAAACATTTACATAACCCAGATAATCTTCCCCTTTAATAATCTCCTTCCAGAACAATCCATTTGGGAGAACGCCGCTAATGGTTGTGTCTATTTCTGAATACCTATCTGGACTTGTAAAGCCAATTGTTTTGTAATTATTATAATTGGATGAACCAACTACCCAATCATTCTTAAAATATAATATTGAACTATCTGAATAGCCGAATTGAAAACCATGTCCATGACCACCATAAGATTGAAAAAAAGTATACTCATTTTGGATTAATTCTGGAACCATCATTTCATAATTATATGAACCATAATCCATATTGATTTTAACGAAAGAAAGTTCAGAATTACTTTGTCCTATTTCAATAGCGGGTATAGTTGCAGTACAAGAAACGACAAAAAATAATAATACTAAATACTTAACTGTTTTCATGATTTATATGACTAACTACTTAATACTAAGAGCTTTTTTCATTCCTTTTATAAAATCATCTTTTAATTCTTCCATAGAAGAGGAAGCCATCGAAGCCATAATGGGATTCATATCGGCTTTAATTACGATCTTAAAATTGGTTCCTTTTTTTGCCAAATCAAACATCAGAAATTCCATATCAAAATCCACAGAATTATTCCCAAAAGTCCCAAGCACAACCTTTTCGTTTGGCACTAACTCAAACATTTTAAGTTTAGTAAACGTAGAGCCATCATAAATAAAACTACAGATATCACCTTCAAATTTCCAATCTTTTGTATGTGCTTTTAGAAGCCTTGAATAATTCTCAATTTTACTAAGTAACTTATATACCTTTTTAATGGGAACAGGAAGTAAAACGGTTTGTTCGGCTAAGGTTTTCATTTAATCTCTATTTTTTTTTGAGACTGCAAGATACAAAAAGAGCGGCATATAGCCGCTCTAAAATATTTTATATAGGGTTTATTCTATTTCCCCCACTCTGACGGATTAAGTCTCCATTCTTGAAGTGATGCCACATCGTCTTTAACAATACTTTTAGAGTCAAGCGCTTGTTCAATCAGCGTATTATATGATGTAAGCGTTTCTAAACGTACTTTTGCATTCTTAAAATTATCCTCAGCTACTTTAAAGCCATATGTAAATATAGCCACCATCCCTTTCACTTCGCAACCCGCTTCACGCAAAGCCGCTACTGCTTTAAGCGAACTTCCGCCTGTTGAAATCAAATCTTCAACAACGACCACCGTTTGACCCGGGCTAATTGCACCTTCTACTTGATTTCCCATACCATGCTTTTTCTTCTCTGGGCGCACATATACAAAGGGTTTTCCCAATTGCTCTGCAACCAAAGCACCATTAGCAATTGCTCCGGTAGCAACGCCGGCAATCACATCAACATCACCGTACTCCTCTTGAATAATATTGGCAAATTCTTGACGAATATAAGTTCTTATTTTAGGATATGATAAAGTCTTGCGATTATCACAATAAATAGGCGATTTCCAACCTGAAGCCCAAGTAAATGGTTTGTTTTTATTCAATTTTACTGCTTGAATTTGCAATAATAACTCGGCTACTTTGTCGGCTGTTTGTTGCTGATGACTCATATCAATTTTTTATTAAGTGTTTACTTCTTCGTTTGCAGCAAATAAATACTAATTTAGCAAAACAATATCTACTACCTTTTAACGAGCAGCAAATGTATAAAGTTTTTATCAATAAAAAGCGACTAATTTTAGCAAATAGTAAAGAAATAATTGACTATGGAAATGCAACTGTGGTTTGTCTGAAAAAGCCCGAAACAGTCAATGCAGCTATTCGAAATCATTTGCTTAAATCAAATACTTCCGACTTTATCGTTTTATCGGCAGATGATAAAAAACTAATTGAAACCTTTGAATCAAATTATGAATTACGCATTGCAGCAGGCGGATGGGTACACAATGAATATGGTGCACTTTTGATGATTTTTAGAGAAAAACATTGGGATATTCCAAAAGGTCATTTGGATGCTGACGAAACCATTGAAGAATGTGCTATGCGCGAAGTGGAGGAAGAAACAGGCGTTTCGAATTTAGAAATTGTATCAAAAATTGGAATTAGCCGACATATTTACGAATATCAAGGCCGAATGGTTTTGAAAATCACACATTGGTTTCAGATGAAAACGATTGCAAATAACAGCCTCATTCCACAAACTGAGGAAGGAATTGAAAAGGTAGAATGGATTGCACAAAATGATATTAAAGACTATATTCATCAATCATGGGAGTCCTTGAAGGAGGTGTATAAGAGTTATACAAAAAGCTAATTTATTGCCCTTTACAATAATTGCCCCTTTTCATCGTTATCCCTTTTGCACACAAAAAAATCCATACCTATGAAAAAATATTCCATTTTAAGTTTGGTCTTTATCGGACTGTCTTTGCTATTTATTGCAGCCAAGAAAAGTAAAACGCCCTCTTTCAATCTTTCAAAAATTGAGAAAACCTTTAGTAAGGTCGATTCTAATATTTATGCATCAACCTATGAAGTAAGCAATATTCAATATCGAACATTTTTGAAGGAGTTGAAGGCTAAGGGGGATTCCAAATCATATAGTATTGCAGAAGTAGATTCAGTAAATTGGAGAAATAACACTCATTATCTTGAACCATTTGTGGATTATTATCAAGGACATCCTGCCTATGCAAATTATCCTGTAGTCAATATTTCCTACGAAGGAGCTCAGCTATTCTGCAAATGGCTCACCGAAAAGTATAATAATTACCCAAAGCGCAAATTTAAAAAGGTAATCGTGCGACTTCCTACTAAAGAAGAGTGGCAAAAGGCTGCATTAGGAACCATGAACAAAGCACTTTTCCCTTGGGGCGGTCCTTATGTGGTAGGAAAATGTAATTTTCATCAAATCGACCAAGTAAGTATTCACTACGATAAGGAAAAGAATGAGTATAAACTTCCAAAATCTAATAATGGAGGTATTGCAAATAATATAGGAGACGATTGGCTTGCAACTTCAGCCATTGATTCATACGAGCCCAACACTATCGGTATATACAATATGGCGGGCAATGCCGCCGAAATGATTCAAGAAAAAGGAATATGCTGCGGTGGCAGCTGGTTATCCGGTGGTTATGACGTCCGCATTGAAGCTACGGCCAACTACAAACATTCTGATGTCGATTTGGGCTTTCGGTTTTTTATTGAAATCATTGAAGAATAATTACACCTCCCTTTATATATTCATGTCGATTATGTGATTATTCTCACGTTATTCATATGTATTGTG
>Ga0256844_10000716_pt1 | contig 12651 bp, 22 predicted proteins | sample MusselsmetaG_FD_189100 | JGI IMG/M metagenome (GOLD analysis project Ga0256844, IMG submission 189100) | Mussel associated microbial communities from hydrothermal vent at the East Pacific Rise, Pacific Ocean - Mussels | ecosystem: Host-associated > Mollusca > Shell > Unclassified ... | reverse complement strand
ATCTTGTAATTTTACCATGTCACGACCTGGATGTAAAGTCTTATCTTGAGGCATTAGTGGATCTGCTGAGATAATTAAATCTGCTTCGTCAATAGAGTCAACAAGTTGGCTTTTCTTGATTACAGACTTTAAACCTTTATACAAAGAAGTGTATTTAGGTCTGTCACCGATAACATCTTGAAAGTATGTATCTAGTGAGTCTGCATTTTGAAATGAGTAACTGTTAGCTTTAGGCACATTAATTACTTCAAACTCATTCTTCTCAAGGTCAATCGTAAAGCCTAGTTGAGCTTTAGTAGGTTCTTGAAGTTGAATAGCATAATGCATAGCATCAAGTTCCATGAATACAGGATTACCACTAATGACACGTTCAGAGCGGTCAATTACATTCATAAACCAATAACACTCTACAGTATCAAATGTTTTACCGCTGTACATGATAGCTGAGTTAATCATTTTAGTAATGTTAGAACATTTCTTCAGAGCAGCTACATCAATATCAATAATTTCAGTACTGAAACGTGTATTAGAACATGTAGTAATGTCGCCTGAAGATGCGATAAGTATTCGTGATAGGTTAGTAGATTTATCTGAGAGTAGAGTAGGTCTTCCATAATAAATATTTCTATGGCCTGCAATACTTAATGAGTGATCAATATCGCATGAATAATCACCACGCCAAGCGATACCCATACGGATAATTTTATTACCGTCTGCTAGAAGCTCTGTGAGGTCAATTTTACTTCCCGGAGATAAGTATTCACCTGATAGTGAGATTGACGTTTCTGAGCGTCCTGAGAACTGCATAGAGTAGTTCTTGAGTGATTTATCAATAAAGACTTTACCAAGACCTGAGTTAGAAGCTTTTTTAATCTTCTTAATAGCTTTTGTCAGCACAGCGATAGCTGTTTCTGTCATAGCAGGGTCAAGTGCAGGAAGTGGAGTAGTGTATACTGTTTGAGCTTTGTATACTTTACGTTTATCTAAAGCTTTATACCATTTAGGATCTTTTAGCATAGTAAGTACTTGCCATAAAAGTTTAGGGTTAACCTGCATCATAGCGTCCATAAATTCCTGTGAAGAAAGGTTTGTAGATATATCAGTAATCGCTACTGTACCTGTAACACCTCTCTCCTCAAAGTACTTAGAGATACCTGTTTCAGCATGTATAGCACCTTGACGGTGAGCAAACGAAGTACCTGTTGGGTAACGTAGATAAGACAGTAAATTTCGTACTAGCTGTCCCGGATTTTCGTATTCTTTGTAGAACGCAGCTTCTAAATCACCTGCTTTACGTGCCGCAGCTATATAAGAGTTAGGTGTTTCAATAGTTTCGTTATACAGTGTACCCTTAATATCAAGGTAGTTCTGAAAGTGTAATGACTCTACCATCTTAGCTTCAGATTGCCACGCTAACTGCTTGAACAGACGTTTCCAGAACTGTTTGTGTTTTTTCATGTCCATAGTAGCATGAGTATGGTCCATCTTTTCAATAGCACGGACTATTTTCTTACGAGCAGATGTAGGAATTTTAACATCAATACCTGCTAGGATATTGTTAGTTACTTGTCCTGTGTACGACTCAGTGTTTTTTGGAAAGACAGCGATAACGAACCTAACGATTTCAGTAGGGCTACTAAACTTTACAGCAGTGCCTGTTTCAAGTACAAGACGCTTCATAAAGAGAATTTGAGTCTCTTTGATAGTGAACTTAGTAGCATCGTATACACTCTTGATAAGTTCAATAGGCATAAGATTTAAGATCTCTATTTGATGTGTACGAAGCACAATTTTAGAGTCAGCGATTTCCTGTAGCATAGTACGGTAGTACGTTGTGCCTTCTGTGAAGAAAGCTTTTTTAGCAATAGCTTCAGGAGTAAACACGTTGTTAATATCAGCGAAGTAGCCATCTAAGACTTCTTCAGGACGAATACCTGTCATACCCATGTATCTATCTGCCCATCCATAAGTAAGTGAGTATTGAGCCAACATAGCGTCCCAATCTTCAGTAGTATAATCAGTAAGCTCGGTAGTGTTAGCAAAGCTTGGACGGAAAATAAAACCCTCAATAGCTACGCTAGAGCGTACAGCTTCAATTTCATTCACCATAGCTTCAGGTGTAGCACCTTCTAAGACAATAGTGTTTTTCATACCGTAAATTAAACGACGTAGTGACAGGTTCTTCATGGGGATTTCCTTTAAGTTTTTGTTAGTGCTCAGTAAACATAAGTGAGAATATATAGTGAAATCAAATTAAAAGTTTGGTGCCAAAAGGCGGAAGTAACTAAATATATAAACTTGTGTTTACTGAGGACTATAGGGAGGGTATGTACAGTATTTTATTAGCAGAAAAGAAGTAACTGTACACATATTCCCTTATATACACTAAGTTAGTAATATCAGTGAGTCAATTCCAAAAATAGATGCCTGTAAGGGCGGAAGTAACTGATAATATATACTTAGCATATATAAAGAAACATAATCATAAACAAAGCAAAACTTAGCTTTACATACGATAGGTGTAGATGGCAGGATTTGCACCGCTAAATACCTCGAACCCTTAGTGACAAAGCCACGTATTCTCAGTCTATCTATATTTTCATCATCTACATGAAATGGTGGGTGGTGAGAGATTTGAACTCATCTACCTCTCCGTTATGAGCGGAGGGCTCTAACCAAGTGAGCTAACCACCCGTTTGTGACAGGTTTCAACCCTGCCTTATAGTCTTTCCTATAAGTCTATTATGAACAAGACAACTAGTTATTATGCTAGTCATATTATTTTACGGATCTTTCTCCGGTGTCAAAAATTTTTCATAGAATTACAAAAGAAAAAGTCTTTATAAATTTTATGTGGGTGCGCGAGTCAGGGATTGAACCTGAACATAGAATTTAATCATGTCCCTCAGTTCTCACGCATGTAGCCCTCAAGATTATCAAATTCACAGCTTTGTAATGCGCTAAACATAAGATTAACTGCTTCAAACTTTTCTTGAGGGATAAAAATTAATGTAAACTCGCATTGCTTCGCATAGCTCTGCTTATTTTAATTAGGTGCCCCGAAGGACATATTTAAAAGAGTGGACTCAAGTTCAGTATCCTCCACTCTATAGTCTATGGACCCCGTAAGGGGATTCTACATCTACGTTATTCAGACTAATATTACGTAACGTCGGCTCCATGAGTAATGACTTACATTTTAGTTTGCGACTAAGCTTACTAGGTATGGTCCCGGAATACTCACCGTGCTTACCTGTTGCTGTCCTACAGCTCGTTGACTACACATTCTTTATAGACACTCGGTGGTCACTACGCGGATCGTCTAATACGTATGAAGTCTTTAAGGCGCTTCGGTCAAGTATCATCCCAATTCCTACACTGTTTCAAGACCCATCAGTGAGTAGGGCTTTGGGTGCTAATTAAAACACACCTCTCAGGATATAACATTCAAGTTTTCAGCTAAATATGTAGTAAGAAGATTATAAGAGCTTCGTTAGATACCTAACATCATATAATATTTGTAGATATTACCCTGAACTTTGGCGCTACAACACCGATATACCCCTAGAGCTATGTTCTATAGTGGCGAATGAGGAAGGATTTGAACCTACGACTTACAGATTTGGAATCTGCTGCTCTACCGGCTGAGCTACTCAGACACTCGTAAGGTAGCACTCTCTACTGATCAAGTAGCGTTACTTCCTTAGTTATTGGGGCTTTAACCCACTCGTAGGATTTTCACCCATCTGTTAAAGATGCCTCATCTTTATCTACTTAGTACCAAGCGAGTCACTATTGGCGTTTCTTCTTTGATATTAAAATTAGTTACTGCAATGCAAGTAACAGAAAACTACCTCAACTAAGCTGCCGCTCTTTTTGGTGTATTTAAACATATTTAGGTGGCTACGAAACCTGGACTCGAACCAGGGACATTCTCGTTAACAGCGAGACGCTCTACCAACTGAGCTATATCGTATCATTTGTGGAGGAGGTGGAGGGACTCGAACCCCCGAATATTAGTCCCAAAAACTAACGCCTTACCACTTGGCGACACCTCTATATTTTAGGAGAGTTACGTACTCTCCCGATAACGGCTACTTGCTTACTGAAGCGCCCAAGACCTGCAGATCTATTTTTCATGCCATATTAACAGGAACATGGACCCATAATAAAAGTATAGCAGATTATGTCTCTACTCTCCATCGTAATTTATTACCTATTCGGTCTACTACAGGCTTAAAAGAAACTACGCGAGTAATATCCTCACTCTTAATAGGGGACTTTACCCAAGCTGCATGTTGGTGGAGATTATCATGTATATTTGCTAAAGATAGCGCCATACCTAATCGAGTTAGGAACTGTGCCATCTCATCTGCAGTATCTAATCGAATAGATATTGTAGTAGGTATATAGGGCTTTTCTTCTTGAGTAACTGAGGTAAGGCTTACCATTAGTTACAGCCTATAAATACCCAATGACATGTTCCATCTGAAGCTGTCATAAGAACAGCGTTAGAAGAACTACAGCCAATAGGAGGAATAGGTTGGATAGGAGTAATACAAGCACTTGCTGCTGATGCTCCAATTAATAGAGCAAGTAGAATTTTTTTCATTTTGTTACCTTTTTAAAGTTTAATTTTTCAAACGGCCTTCTAGTTAAGATTGTAGTGAGTACATAATACTTTCCAAACTTAGCTTTCTGAACCATGACCAAAGAACCTTTAGGAGGTACATCAGAATTATGTCCTAATACTATAGGTTTTTTAGTTCCTACAGGTCTACCTAAGTAGTCTTGGATATGGAAGAGCATGTGTCCATGTGTTTTACTATAGCCATAAATAGCAGTTTGAATATTATTACGTTGTTGTGCCATGAGATTTATCCTCAGTACGCATATTCCATGCTTTCTCTGCTTCTTTTTCAAAATCAAAGTAGTCTGTAGATGCACCACACCAACGGTTAGCAGGTAGTGTAGTTCTACGGCATACTATTTTAATCTGATGCCCACCATGTTGATGTGTGAGCTTATCATTGCCACAAAAAGGACAAGGTTTTAGTTTAGAGTTCACTTGTAAGCTCAGTCCATACAGGAAGTGTAGACGAGAAACCCGCTGCATTAGGATGACCACCGCCACCGAATGTCTCAGCTAGTACAGAACAGTCAAACTTATCGTTAGTACGTAAGCTATACTTGAATGTACCTGTGCTGTCACGGAAGTATGTAATAGAGAAGAGATTATCTCCAAGTGTTTTGTGTCCAATATCAGACGCAAACATCCATAGACAGTTAGTAAGATTTACGGTATGGCCCGCTAGTGTTACTTCACGAGTACATCCGTTAATGATAGCATCAGCATCTTTGTTATGGGCATTAAGAAGTACTTGGCCAATATCAATAGCTTTACCTGTTTTAACATCATCAAGTAATGTGTCCCATGTAGCAAAGGTCTGTTCAAGTGTAAACATATAAGCAGTTAATGCTTTAGTATGCTCGTTCTTAAATAGCCATAGGTCACGGTCTTGTACGATCTCTACAAGCTCAGGAGGGTTTGTACTAGCATAGAAATAATTCCATGTCAGCATAGCACCGGAGCGTTTCATATCAAAGATGATTTGGACATTACCTGTCTTCTCAGCCACTACTTGAAGCTCACGCTCTGCTGAAGCATGGTGATCAAGTACGATAATACTATCTGCTACTGCTGCAATTTCACGCATCTTGTCAGCCTTCACTGAGAAGTCTGCAAAGAACACTTCACGACCACGTAAAGACTCAACATCAATAGGTTTATCATACGAGCCTTCTACGAAGAACAGCTCATCTACGAATGGATCAAGTGCTTTGTACACAATCCACGCAGAGGTGAAACCATCAAGACAGTTACCGTGATAAATACATGTTACTTTACGCTGTTGTGCCATTATGTGCTCCTTGTGGATAAGCAGCTACATAAATAGCTTTACATGAAGTACAGTGATACGTAGCATTGATTAAATGATTTGCGCTAATACGTTGCAACGCTTTTTTTAACTTGCCGTCACACTTAACACACTTTGTTGTAGCTTTATTCTCATGTTTGAATAAACCTAAATTACATTCAGCTTGTTCACCTGTAAATTTAGGTGAGTTAGGACGAGTTACTTCCATTTTAGTACGATTAGCTTTTTTCATTTTTATCCTTTTTTGATGTGTAGCACTCTTCAGATTTAACAGGCTCTGCGTATTTGAACCGAGTTCGTGTCACTGTTATAAACGGGTAGGTAGTCCCTGTATCGAAGTTTTTTACATACTGTGCATAAACCCTTCTGTCTTTCAACTCATCCCACAACCAACACAATACAGGGTTCTCTTCAAGATTATCAGTCCATTTAGGCTCAGGCTTAACTCTATATTCTGCGACTATGTTCCAAATTGGCTCAACTTTTACAAGCCAATTACCTGCATATACTAGACATTCAAAAATAGTCTCAGGTTCATCAATCTGAAGCTTACGAAGTTCAGCATGTCTGTCGTCTACTATGTAATATACGTCTTCATTCCAACTTGGATTGCTTACAACCATCCAATCACTAGCACAACCTAGACTATTTCTTACCCATACTCTAGTTCCATCTTGGCTATCTGCCCATCTATGTATTTCTGCTCTGTGTTGCATACTCAGTCCTTTTTAATGTAACATTCTTTAGGCTTAATAGGCTCGGCATATCTATATGAGCCATTTCTGCCTTGATAGTGAAATTTTGTAGCATGTCTTACTATTACATCTGCTTTAGGTATTTCATCTTTATAGTCTCTACACCAACAAAGTATAGCTCCACATTCTAAGTCATCTTCCCATTCATGTTTTACCTTAACTCTGTACTCAGTTATTGTAAGCCATGTTGGTACGGTATCAAACCAATTACCGTCATCGGCTTGAAACTCAAATTTAGTATTTGGTTCATCAATCTGAAGCTTACGAAGTTTCGCATGTTTATCGTCAATTATTAAGTGGTAATCTTTATGCCATTCAGGTACAAACGCTTTTACCCAAGACTTGCTTTTTCTGTGCCTGTACCATACACAGATACCCTCTTTACTGTCTGCATATCTGTGCATCTCAGCACTGTGTCTATTCTTACTCATTACTTGTCCTTTAAGAGATAAATGTCACAGTCAGAAGCATACTCATTCATAGTGTCAGAACATACGTCTACGATATTAGTTTCAGGATCAGTGTATACACCTCCGTCTGCTTCAGTAAAGTGTGAATACTCAGTCTCACCTTCAGAGTTTATAAACGCAGCGCATACTTCACTACCATCTGAGTTAACTACAACTATTTGAGATGCAGTCTTATGTTCTTTTAGTATACTGTCCTGTAACTCTGAACGGTAAGCCTCAGAAGCTCTTAATGCTTCAATCAAAGGCATTACCCATTTTGTTATATTAGGGGCCTCAGAACCTGTTTCTAGCTCTGTATAGAATAAGCCTTTCAGCTCATTTTCCGTATGGTCTTCAAGCAGTACATCTTCCCATCTATCGTCACGCAATATTCGTCTGTAGATTCCTGTATTAATACTCATAATTGGCCTTTATGTACATACCATCTTACTGAACTTAGCAACTCTAGCACGGTAAACGGCCTTACTAGGAGCACTACCTTTAATGTAGCGTTTAAGTAAATCGTCCATCTCTGTTTCAGCTTTACAGTAGTCCATTTCATCAAGTGCTTCTCTGAACTTAGGGTAAGATCTAACATCGTATAGTACTGCATCACACTTAGCTAGTAAATGTTCAACTACTTTACGTTTTTCTTCCATACGAATAGTGAAGGCACGTTTACATTGTTTAATTGTAGTAGCAGAGAGGTTATCTGTATCTAATTTGTAAGATAAATCTTGGCTCCATGTATTTTCTTTATATAGGATGTCTTTTACACCATTAATAGAGAGAGCTTCTAGTTTCGCTTTTAGTACAGGTTCAACAATCCCTTTTAAAATCTCAGATGAGATACTTTCAGGGTCAAATGTAGAAGCAATCATGACTCTTCCTTCATCTCTACGTAAGCAGTAAGTGTTAAATAATCAAGACGAATAGGAGTGAAATCCTTGCCTGTATAAAGTGTCATCCAATCTCTAACATTAAAGTCAAGAGGTAAGCGGTTATGATGAAATACCAATACAGCATCACCTGTACGAGGTGTGTACAGTTGTTTCATAATACGTTTAGCCCATGCTTCACAGTCATAAGGCATTGGCATACGAGAGATCTTCTTTTTAACCTCTGTTAGTGTTGCTGCATCAGCTTGTTGTAGAGGTGTGTTTAAAATGTCATCAGTGATAACAGTAGTCGCTTTTAGTCCGTTCATAATTAGTCCTTCGGTTTGTATAGAGCGTGGTATGGACATCCTTTAAAGTTCTGAGTGTCTTTAGTGTTGAATACTTGGGTGGGATTATTATTAGCCCACTTAGTAGCTGCTGCTACAGCTTCAAGTACATTAGAGTAGATGAAGGCTTTAACGAACCCTTCGTGCTTACTGTTGTTAGCTACTAGATAGCAGTTCATAGCATCCATAGTCTCGTTATACTTGTAGTAGATCTCGCAGTTACGTTCTGCTAGTGTTTTCTCTGTCATATTTGAATTCCTCGTATAAGTCAGGGTGGAGTGTTAAATACTTAAGAATTTTCTTCATAGCTGATTGATAGCGATAGAAGGCCACTCCACGTTTGGTACCTAGAGCTTTATCTATATCAGGAAAGCTCATGTATCCATTAGTATCCTGTGCCATAAGGATCGTCATATACAGGCTGTGAAGCCTCTAATATAACTTCTTCTATGTATGGCTTAGACTCAGGTACAATTACCTGCTCAGGGCATATACAATCAGGTACAGCAGTAGTTCCATTAATTTCTCTATTAATGCGTTCTGATAGTATGTCTATGTCAATACCTAATATCCAAGCTGCTCCAAAAAATAAAATAGCTATTACAATAAGTAATTCAAATACATCGCCTCTACGTTTCATGTGTTTCCTTTAATTTTGATGAAATAGACCAATGGTTAAGGGGTATAAACCCTTTATCCTTTTTACAGTTCCAACATTTTTTATCTGTTATACCATTATGTGTATGGCAATAATAGCATCCCCAAAAATCCTTTTTCAGTCCTAAATAAGTAGGGTTTCTAAGTTCTTGTAGTTGAGAAGTACTAAGCATGTATACGCCTTCATGGTGATTGTTTTATGAAGCAGGTTATAGTAACCCGCTCTAAAAACAATGTTACTTGTCTTCTTTGGTGTCTGTGTTATCAGTATCTAGTACTTTTTCAGTCTCTTTGAGTCTAAATACTAGAACTAGTATCACGAATACTGCCACTGCAGCGATAGCTAAAATCATTTAGTCATCACCACGTAGACAATAAAAGCGATTACAGCCACTACTACAGCAATATCACTATATTTAGTGATGATGTTATCAAGTGTCTTAATCATGTGTCCTCCTTAAGTAAATCGTTAAGTCTATGACCCTCTGCAAATCCTATAACAACAGAAAATACAAGCATACATAGTTCTGTTAGTGCATAAGCCATTCTACCTTCTTCGGGCCATGTGCTAGGTGAGAAACCCCACTGAGCAAAGAGCACTACTAAGAATAAAGATAGAGAGCTGAACGCTGCAGCTATAGCAGATAGAAAGACTATACCTGGATTTTTCATGTTAATATCCTGTTCCATAAGGGTCAAGAGATACAGCTTCAACGGTTAAAGGAGTACACTCACAAGTACGTGCTTCTAAAAGAATAACACGTTTATTTAGTTTACCGATAAGAGATGTTATAGGCGATAAGTCCACTTGCTGTACAACAGTAGTGTTGTTATCACCATAATCTCCCGCTACTGCATCTGCGTGGAAGAATAGCCCTGCAAGGATAGCTAGTACTACAGAGAGTACCATGCCGCCTCCTTGATCCCAACCCATCATACCAATGAATATAAGCATTGAGCATAGTAGGACAACCACGAATACTCCGAAGGCAGCTAGTAACATACTAGTTTCCTTGAGTTAAGGGGTACATCGCTAAAAGGAAACCAATAGCCCCTATAGAAATGATAACCCATGTTGGTATTTTTTGAAGTGCAGACATTTTACTTGCCTTCAGCCATAGAGTCAATCTTACCCATTACAGCAAGATCAGTTAGTGCAGCTAGACTAGAGTCTGCTCCCCCTGCCTGTGCACCATTCATGATGACAGTTTTAGGTAGTGTGATATGAGACTCTCTAAGTGCTGCATATTTAGCTACCTGAGTGATTTTCTGTACTTCAAGTAATAGAATATCCTTACGGACAGCTAAATACATAGCTTTTTTTACTTTAGCTTCTGCTAGACCTTTGTACTCAATAGCGTGTGCTTGGTGCTTTGCAGCTACAGCATTTGCTTTCTGAATACCTTCATTAGCTGAAGCAATTTCAAGCTCTTTATTTTTACGTACTACTTGTAGGTCAGACTCTTTCTGCTCAAGTTCAACTTTCTTCTGTGCATTAATTACAGCAGCGTCTTTTTCTTTCAGCATTTGCTGACGAGCCTCAACACGTTGACGAGTACCTTTCAGTTCAGCAGTAATAGCAGACTGACGCTCATTCTCTTGCTCTTCAATTAGTTTCTGACGAATAGCAATTTGAGTCTTTTTATTTGAGATAAATGTTTGAAGTTTAGTCTCAGGGTCAAAGTCATCAATCGTTACTTGAGATACAGTAATACCATATTCAGCAATCGCTAGAGGTTTACGCATCGCATTACCATCTTTGTCACGTTGAATTTTATTCACGTAGATGTATGAGTCACGTTGCTTACGCTCAGTAGGGTTTTGGTTATTGATGCCAACACTAGAGCGAGACTTCTTAACAAGGATCTTCTCACGTTTAGTTACATACATACCATTATTAGCTTGGTCTTCGATACGGTTTTGGTAATCGTTCTGACCACCCTGCATAAAGTTTTCGCCTGTTACTTGGTTAGCTGTATAAGTAAGGAGTTGCTTAGCTACTAATTTATAGCCTGAGTTAATAAGGTTCTTCTCTGTCTTAAATGCTACCATAGTAGCTAAGAACAGCTCAGGGTCTGAACTAAGTTCAAATCGTAGTGAACCGCCAACTTTACCTGAGTAAGTATCTGCGAAGTTAATACGCTGCTTCTCTTCACCTGTATAAGTGATAGTATGGAATTGGTCTACACGCTCAATGTTTGTGATGAACGGAACTTTAAAGTGTACACCTGGTGTCATTACTGCCACTAAGTCTCCGCCCGGTTCACGTTCAGCTACGTACTCACCTGCATTAGTCATGTAAAATGAGCTCATTACTGTGATGAAAGCAAAGAAGCCTGTGATAGAATAGATAAGAGTCTTAAGACCCATATTTAGAAGTTTGTTCATGTGTGTTTTCCTTAGAAAAATAGATAGTACAGTCCCACTATGGAACCACCTATTAACAGAGCCATTACAGTATAAATAAAGTACTTAACTGCCTGCATAATGCCGAGTCCTGACTTGAGATAGTCAGTGCCTACTTCTTTCGCTGTATCTACAGCTACGTCTTTGAATTTACCAATCATTTGAACCACTTTTTTAGTAGGGATGGGGAGGACTTTTCTGATAATAGTTTGTGTATTTCAGCATATAGAATATCTTTAGCTTCGTCTCTAATAACAGAGAAAGAGCAGTTAGTTAGGTAAGCATACCAATAGAAAATATCAGTAGGTTTATATAAGATAACATCTTCATGATCTAATGGGATATATCTATGAATACCCTTACGTACTATTTCTTCTTGTTTTTTAGTCATCATCGCCATCTCCTTCTTGTGTAAATCTTATAGTAATTTCCTTACCGTTCTCATCGGGAAATTCCCATTCAAAAGAGTGTCCCTTATAGACCACATCTTTAAATTCCTCTATGTCACATTCTGATACAGGAGCTAAGATTAAAGAGGGCTCGCTATCTTTTGCGTCAAGTAACTTTTTAATAGCGTCAGCTAGTTGGGCTACCGTAGACTCATATTCACCCTGTGGTACATTTTTAAACGGTTCCCATACATGGTCCATTATGTTACATTTTTCAAATCCATCAGCGTCAAATGATGCTGTCATGGTGTTAGCTGTAGCTGCTAAATAAGCGATATCTAAGTTATTCATTTTTGTTTCCTATCGGTGGTAATACCTTGTTCTTTTAAAATAGCATATAGTGTAGACCTCTTTATTCCATAGAGAGCTAGAATACCTATTACAGAAGCACCTTCTTTATAGAGGGCACATAAATCTTTACGGTCTTTAGGTAATACTTTCCACTTACCGTTAGGATTACAGTTGTTACACTTAGAGGATACTCCGCTCATTAAGTTAGCAGCTGAGACAGTCTTTATAGTCTTACAGCTAGTACATTCACATTTCCAAAAAGAGTGTGTCTCTTCTACATGTGAAAAGCTAATTACTTGTAGTTGGTCAATTACCTTGCCTTCTAGTTTTAACCTAGCGCTCATTCTTATCCTTATAGTAGATAGTATAGATATCAATAACAAAGGCTATAAATAGTCCTACTAATACTGCGAGAGAGACTAGAGCACTAAAGTCCAAGTTGTCTCTTTGCGCGGTGTATGATCATGATGTAGCCTTTCC
>Ga0256844_10000715_pt1 | contig 12656 bp, 11 predicted proteins | sample MusselsmetaG_FD_189100 | JGI IMG/M metagenome (GOLD analysis project Ga0256844, IMG submission 189100) | Mussel associated microbial communities from hydrothermal vent at the East Pacific Rise, Pacific Ocean - Mussels | ecosystem: Host-associated > Mollusca > Shell > Unclassified ... | reverse complement strand
CAATAGTTTTACTCGAACAAAAATATGGCAAACAATAAAGTTCTAAACGTAGCCGATTGCCAAATCAATCCTATTGAAGCACTGCTTCAAAAATTTAATCTTGATCTCTGTTTAACCCCAAAAGCCGCCGATATTCCTGGCAGTTACTGGGGTGAATCCGAAGCAGGCTTAATTTCAAACACCGTCTATGTTCGCAAAGACACCCCCATACACTCCCTACTCCACGAAACCTGTCACTACATTTGTATGGATGACCAGCGCCGCCAAGCATTAGATACCGATGCAGAAGGCGACTACGACGAAGAAAACGGCGTGTGCTTCTTGCAAATACTACTCGCTGACGACATCCCCGAAATGGGACAAAAACGCATGATGCAAGACATGGATAGCTGGGGCTACACCTTCCGCTTAGGCTCTGCTGAAGATTGGTACACTAAAGATGCAGACGATGCCTTCGCTTGGCTTAAAGAATATAAAATACTCAATAAACAAGGGCTTGTAAGTTACAGCCTGCGATACTAGATCTATTACCTGTTAGCTTACACCCCCCTAGTTTTGCAAGGCTAAGTTTAAAAGTTAAGTGTAAAAACACCCTGATCAGTAATAATATCAGCTCGTATCAATGGGCATCCTTGAGTTGTAGCCCAAAAGCTTTTATTCGGAGCCTCAGCACCTTTTTTAACAGAGTTAATTGAAATTGATTCGCCGTACTCCAGCTTTACAGGTATGCGTGGAACATAGGTCTTTTTAGTTGATCTAAAAGGCACAGAACCAACCAGAGTAAATTTCAATTCCCAATTCTGAAATGCGCAATGTCCCTTGTTTAGTTTTATCTCTTTAATCGTTACGGGCTTATCAAGCGTTGAGGTAAGAGTAAGTCTTGTCAGGTTTAAAAGATTCCCCTGAAATCCATCTGCATTAACCGCTAAAGTTGCAGTAACTAATATTATACCAAGTACTTTTTTCATCAACATTCTATCAAGTCCGCAAGTGTTTTAATGCATAAAATTATATGGCATAGAAAAATAAAATAAAAGACGGATAGTGTTTTTTCTTTAAAAGTGAGGGAGAACTTTTCCTTAATTTTTGGAATAAGTTATGGGTGTTCTATAATCCTTGGTAAAAACAGAAACTATTTGGGATGAAAAGATGGCTTAACAAGGTTGATTTTTAACCACAGTCACTTGTTATAATTTAATGGCGAGTTCAATTTGGCTTAATGATGATGAACCTATCAAATAATCAGAAAAGTTTTTGTAAAAGTAACTTTGGTCATTATAACCATGCCAAAATATATTAACTTGCCCTGATAGTGATGGGACAAAGTAAACTCCATCGCCATTTATCTCATGTGAATAAATAGCTTGTTTTAAATATTCTTCAACATATTTTTCAAAGCCAATCTCAGTATATTCTTTTGGAACATAGATTCTTTCCTTATCTTCCTCATCGTAAATATCACTTTCATCTTGAATACAGAGAGAAATATAATCCTTCTCAACAAAAGAGTTATATCCCGAATCGTGCAAAATGCAAGGGTGAATAATATCACCATCTCCTGTATAGGTTGGGAGACCATTTTTTATTATAGACTCTAAATCAAAACTATTATCATCACCACAAAACCAAAAGCTGTGTACTTTCCAAAAATCTTGTAAATACTTTGGATACTCTTTCCATAGAGTTCTATTCGGTAATATTTTAGGCACTAATAGTTTTTCAAATGGCTCTCCAGCAATAATAAAGAAATTGTCTAGGTGGTGATGATCGCATAAATAAACAGTCAACCAGCATATTTCACCTAAAGCTTCAATATTGACCTTAACAAATACAATTTCTTTACAAGCATTGGCTAGGTTCTCTTCAAAAAACAGCTCTTTATCATCCAAGTGTTTTTTGAAGGAAGAAAAGTTTTCTTTTATAAATTCTTTATTTGAAAAACCTTCATATTTCTTCCAAGGACAATCTGCATCTATTTCACCTAGCTCACAAATCGACTGTATATTCGTGAGTTTTTTTGATAATTCTATTATTCTTTCTACTACTAATCCCACTGCTTATTACCTTTCCTCTCATTAAATTCAGAATACTGCTAATTCTCTTGCGTCGCAGACACATAACGAGGCTGTAGAAAATCCCAGTGGCATTATCTACGCCGCCTCAATCTTCGTTTTTTATAACTGTCTGACACTTTCTCGTAAAAAACCATTTAGCTCAAGTATTTGACGTATATTTTGCTTACGTCTTCAGTAAGCAAAATATGATGCTGGCTTGCCTTATTTTCCATCTCCTGTTGACTATATCACGCCCCTATACCGCTAACCTCCCATAGTTCGTTTATTATTCACTTTATTGGGGGAAAAATGTACACCCCCCACTTTTGCAAGGCTATGCAAAAGTGGGGGGGTGTATTGCATCTTTAATTATTAGTATTAAAAGCTAATTGTTGACAATAATAGTAAATAGTCTACATTTAATACCAATAAAACTATTTTAATCCAACTATTGTTAACAATGAATCAAAATTCCATTACATCGCTACCCGACCGACAGACGCTTTCTGAGCAGGTCTTTAATGATTTGAAAGAGGCGATTATCAAGGGTGATCTTCCTCAGGGTAGCAAAATTACCGAAGATGAAATTGCCAAGCAATACGGTATTAGCCGTGGGCCATTACGCGAGGCGATTCGCAGGCTTGAGGGTTTGCGCCTTTTGATACGCAAACCTCACGCGGGCACGCGGGTTGTCACGCTTACTCATGCGATGATGGAGGAGATTTACACGGTGCGCGAAGCGCTGGAAGGCATGTCGGCGCGCCTTGCGGCTACGCGTATGTCTGATGATGAAATTGATGCGCTTCAACAGTTGCTTGAGAAACACGAAAGTACGATTGATCAGTCGCAGGGCAAAGAGTATTTCCAGCGTGAAGGCGATTTGGATTTTCATTTTCGTATCGCACAAGCCAGCAATAATCAGTGGTTGATGGATTTACTTAGCAGTGAGCTTTATCAACTTTTACGCATGTGTAGACATCGCTCTAGCCAAACACCTGAGCGCCCGTTACGTGCTTTGCAGGAGCACAAACAGATCACCGAAGCGATTGCACAACGTGACCCTGAATTAGCAGAAATTCTAATGCGCCGCCATATTAGTGGTGCGTGGAAAATAGTTAAAGAAATATTAGAAAAGGAAGAACAGCCATGAGCGGGATAAAAACATGAGTATGGGTAAAGAATTTCGCAAGGCAGTCGCGGACAATAACCCGCTACAAGTCGTGGGCGCGGTGGATGCTTACTCTGCCATTATGGCTGAAAAAGTTGGGCATAAAGCCTTGTATCTGTCTGGCGGCGGCGTGGCGGCTTGCTCATTTGGCACACCTGATTTGGGTATCACCACGCTTAAAGATGTATTGGAAGATGCCTACCGCATTACCGATGCGACCACCCTGCCCTTATTGGTCGATGTGGATACTGGCTGGGGCGGCACATTTAATATTGCGCGTTGTACCCGCGAGATGATTCGTGCGGGCGTGGCGGGTTTTCATATTGAAGATCAAATCATGCAGAAGCGCTGTGGGCATCGCCCCAATAAAGCGATTATTTCAAAACAAGAAATGGTTGATCGGGTGAAGTCAGCGGTCGATGCGCGCACCGACGATGATTTTGTGATTATGGCGCGCACCGATGCGCTGGCGGTTGAAGGCATGGAATCTGCGATTGAGCGCGGCATTGCCTGTGTTGAGGCGGGTGCGGATATGATTTTCCCCGAGGCAATGACCGAGCTTTCTCAATACCAAGAATTTGTTGATGCCGTGGGTGTGCCTGTACTGGCAAATATCACCGAATTTGGCGCAACGCCGCTTTTTACAACCACGGAACTGGCTAGCGTTGGCGTGAAATTGTCGCTTTATCCTTTAAGTGCATTCCGCGCAATGAGCAAAGCGGCGCTCAATGTTTATCAACATCTTTTGGATGATGGCACGCAGAAAAACGTAGTAGATACGATGCAAACACGCATGGAGTTATATGATTTTCTTGGTTATCACGACTATGAGCAAAAATTAGATCAGCTTTTCTCTCATGAAAAACAGGAGGGAAAGTAATGTCTACGGCATCAACAAACCCTGATTTTAAACCTAAAAAATCTGTCGCTCTTTCTGGTACGACTGCTGGCAATACGGCCATTTGTACCGTGGGTATCACGGGCAATGATTTGCATTATCGTGGTTATGATATTTTAGAATTTGCCGAGCAAGCCGAGTTTGAAGAAATCGCACATTTAATTGTGCATGGCGCATTACCAAATCAAACCGAGCTGGATGCATACAAAACAAAGTTGCAATCCATGCGCGAATTACCTGATGCGGTAAAAACAGCATTAGAACAAATCCCAAAAACGGCGCATCCAATGGATGTGATGCGTACAGGCTGTTCTATGCTGGGTTGTTTAGAAACGGAATCTGATGCTCACCCTACTGACCAAGCACGCGATATTGTTGATCGCCTTATGGCATCGTTTGGTTCTATATTGGTTTATTGGTATCACTTTAGCCACAACAATAAACGCATCGAATTACAAAGCGATGAGGATTCCATCGGCGGACATTTTTTGCATTTACTACACGGTGAAAAACCCAAAGCATCGTGGATAAAAGCCATGCACGTATCTTTAATTTTATACGCCGAGCATGAATTTAACGCATCTACATTCGCGGCACGCGTCATTGCGGGTACAGAATCTGATATGCATTCCTGCATCACAGGTGGTATCGGCGCATTACGCGGCCCCAAACACGGTGGCGCAAATGAAGCGGCTTCTAGAATTCAACAGCGCTACCCATCTGCTGATGAAGCCGATGCAGACATTTGTGAGCGTGTTGCAAACAAAGAAATTATTATCGGTTTTGGGCATCCTGTTTACACCACAGGCGACCCACGCAATGAAGTCATAAAACGCGTTGCCAAACAGCTCTCTGATGAAAATGGCGACACGCTTATGTATGATGTTGCAGATCGACTAGAAACCACGATGTGGGATTTGAAAAAAATGTTCCCCAATTTAGATTGGTTTTCAGCCGTATCCTACAATCAAATGGGCGTACCTACGGATATGTTTACCCCGCTATTTATCATTGCACGAACCAGTGGTTGGGGCGCGCACGTGATTGAACAACGCGAAGATGGAAAGATAATACGACCTTCGGCCAATTATATTGGGCCTGAGAATTTAGAATTTGTACCACTAAATAAACGAACTTAGAAAGAGCAACGAACTTAAAGATATTTTTGCCACGGAAAGACACGGAAAGACACGGAAAAAAGATAAGAAAGAATAAAAGCTCCCCTCTTAGAAAAAGAGGGGCTGGGGGAGATTTAAAAATGATCGTTCATATAATATGTAGCCATGAGCAACCATTTCTAAATCCCCCTCAATCCCCTTTTTATAAGGGGGAAGTCAAAAACAAGATAAATATATATTAATAGAAGTACACCCCCCCAGTTTTGCACGGCGTGTTATTTCTCTTGTTTTTCTTCCGTGTCTTTCCGTGGATTCCGTGGCAAAAAAAGTCTTTTGACCTTTCTTTATTACATAAAAGTAGAGAGTAACAAATGAGCCAAGCAATAACACTAGACACCACCCGCCCCGACTTCGACAAAGTCATTCAAGACATTGTTGACTATGTGCTGACCTACGATGTCACAACATCAGATGAAGCCATGCAAACCGCGCGCTATGATTTTATGGACACCATCGGTTGCGGGCTATTAGCGCTAAACTACCCTGCCTGTACCAAGATGTTGGGGCCCATTGTTCCGGGTGCAACCATGCCAAACACCGGCGCGCGCGTGCCGGGTACATCATACGAGCTTGATCCTGTTCGTGCCGCTTGGAATCTCGGCGCGATGGTACGCTGGCTGGATTATAACGACACATGGCTGGCGGCAGAATGGGGACATCCCTCGGATAACCTCGGCGCTATCTTGTCGCTGGCAGATTATCTGTCGCGACAGCGCATAGCAGAAGGTAAAGAATCACTCACGATGAAAGATGTGATTACCGCCATGATCAAAGCGCATGAAGTGCAAGGCGTGATCGCATTAGAAAACTGCTTTAACCGCGCGGGTTTAGATCATGTCATGCTAGTGCGTATTGCATCCACCGCCATTAGCGCGCAGATGCTGGGTTGTGATCGTGATCAATGTCTCAATGCTGTTTCTCATGCATGGTTGGATGGTTCAGCCCTTCGCACCTATCGCCATGCACCCAATACGGGTTCACGCAAGTCATGGGCGGCGGGTGATGCTTCTTCTCGCGGTTTATTCTTAGCATTTATGGCGCAACGTGGAGAAATGGGTTACCCCTCTGCCATCACGGCTAAAGGCTGGGGTTTTCAAGATGTGTCGTTCCGTGAAAAAGAGCTAGTCTTTAATCAAGGCTACGGCACTTATACGATGGAAAATATTCTGTTTAAGATTTCATTTCCCGCAGAATTTCACGCGCAAACAGCCGTTGAAGTAGCGATTACTTTGCACCCTGAAGTTGTCAATCGTTTGGATGAAATTGAAAGCATCAATATCAAAACGCAAGAATCTGGCGATAGAATTATCAATAAAGTGGGCCCGCTGGATAACCCTGCCGACCGCGACCATTGCATGCAGTATATGGTTGCTGTGGGGTTACTCAAAGGCAACCTCACCGCAGAAGATTATGAAGATGATGTTGCCAATGACCCACGCATCGATGCACTGCGCGATAAAATGCAAGTGAGCGAAGACCCGCGCTTTAGCAAAGAATATTTAGAAGCGGACAAACGCGCCATTGGTAATTCCATTCAAGTCTTCTTTAAGGATGGCACATCAACGGATAATATCGTTGTCGATTATCCTGTGGGCCATCGCCTGCGTCGCGACGAAGGAATCCCGCTTTTAAAAGAAAAATTTGAGCGCTATCTAAGAGGACAAATTAATCAGAAAAATGCTGAAAAAGTCCTTGAACTTTGTGCAAATCAGACTACCTTTGAGGCTACAACTGTTAATGAAATAATGGAACTATTAACCCTTAAAGAGACGTAGTCTTATGAACGTAAGCGAAGCATTAGAACAGAGAAAATCAGTAAGAGCCTATTTGGACAAAGCGGTAGAAGCAGAAAAGATCACCGCTATTTTAGATGCCGCACGCCATGCGCCATCAGGCGTAAATACCCAGCCTTGGCAAGTGGCTGTGGTAAGCGGTGAAGCGAAGCAAAAATTGCAGTCAAAAATTGAAGCTATTTTTCGCGGTGGCGACAAAGGCAAGGCAGACTACGGTTATTATCCTAGCGAATGGAAAGAACCCTTCACCTCACGTCGCAGAGAATGCGGCCTGTTGATGTATAAGACTTTAGAAATCAAACGCGAAGATAAAGAACGCCAAATGGATCAATGGGCAGCAAATTACCGCGCCTTTGATGCACCTGTGATGCTGCTATTCTTTATGGATTCTGCAATGCAAGAAGGCTCATATCTGGACTATGGCATGTTTTTACAATCGGTCATGTTGGCTGCAGTTGAACAAGGTTTGGCAACTTGTCCGCAAGCTTCAATCGTTGACTACCCTGAAATTATCAAGGCAGAACTAGGTTATAGCAACGACGATACAATTTTAATATGTGGCATGGCGCTAGGCTATGAAGACAAAGATGCGCTAGTAAATAGCTATCGCACCTCACGTGAAGAGGTGGATTCGTTTACGCAGTATTTTGAATAATATTTTTTTTGCCACGGAAACCACGGAAAGACACGGAAAAGGATTGAAAAACTCCCCCCTTTTTCTAAGGGGGAAATCAAAAACAGGATAAGTATGTAAAAATAGAAGTTCACCCCCCCACTTTTGCAAGGCGGTTATTTCTTTTGTTTTTCCTTCCGTGTCCTTCCGTGGTTTCCGTGGCAAAAAAAAACAAAAGGAGAAACAAGATGAGCTACCAAGAAGAATTCAACGCATCAAAAGAAAACCCTGAAGCTTTCTGGGCAGAAAAAGCCAAGGCGCTTGAGTGGTTCAAAGCTCCACAAAAAATCCTCAGCCAAGATGAACATGGCATCCATCATTGGTTTGCTGATGCTGAAATGAATACGGCTTATATGGCGCTGGACTATCACGTTGATAACGGTCGCGCTGATCAAGCGGCGCTGATTTATGATTCTCCTGTCACCAATAGTAAAAAGACCTATACCTATCGCGAACTACGCGATGAGGTGGCACTTTGTGCAGGTATGCTCAAAGACTTAGGTATTGTAAAAGGTGATCGTGTCATTATCTATATGCCGATGATTCCTGAAGCAGCAATTTCTATGTTAGCTTGTGCGCGACTAGGCGCTATTCACTCCGTTGTGTTTGGCGGATTCGCCGCGCCAGAGCTTGCGATTCGTATTGATGATGCGACACCAAAAGTCATTTTAAGCGCATCTTGCGGAATAGAAATTGCCAGAGTTATTGATTATAAGCCACTGATAGATAATGCAATTGATCTATCACCTCACACGCCAGACTATTGCGTAGTCTATCAACGTGGTGAGAAAACAGCCGAGCTAAATCAAGACAGAGATGTGGATTGGGCAACCGCCATGAGCAAAGCAACACCCGCTGATTGCACACCAGTAAAAGGCGATGATCTGCTTTATATCTTGTACACATCAGGCACCACAGGCAAACCCAAAGGCGTAGTGCGCGAGAATGGCGGACACGCTGTTGCCATGAAATACAGCATGAAAGCCATTTACGACATTGACCCTGGTGATGTGTTTTGGGCGGCATCCGATGTGGGCTGGGTGGTCGGGCATTCTTATATTATTTACGCGCCACTGCTACACGGTTGCACCACGATATTGTACGAAGGCAAACCGATTATGACACCCGATGCAGGCGCATTCTGGCGTGTGGTCGAAGAGTATAAAGTCAAAGCACTGTTTACCGCTCCCACTGCATTTAGAGCCATTAAAAAGGAAGACCCGAACACTGATTTAGCAAAGCAATATGATCTATCTTCACTAGAAACATTATTCTCTGCGGGCGAACGCCTTGACCCACCCACCTATGATTGGCTCACAGAACAATTTGGCTTACCAGTGATTGATCACTGGTGGCAGACTGAAACAGGCTGGGCTATCTCCGCCAATATGCGCGGTATTGAAAAAATGCCTGTTAAGGCAGGCTCATCCACGGTTCCTTGCCCCGGTTACAACGTACAAATACTGGATGAAAATGGCAACAAACTACCTGCCAATACACAGGGAAATATCGCTATCAAGCTCCCTCTTCCACCCAGTTGCTTAACCACCGTTTGGGGCGATATGGATCGCTTTAAATCAGGTTACCTAGAAACTTATCCCGGATATTACGTCAGCGGTGACGGCGGCTATTTGGATGATGACGGCTATTTATTCGTTATGGGGCGCGTTGACGATGTGATTAATGTTGCAGGGCATCGCCTATCCACAGGTGAAATGGAAGAAATTATTGGCAAGCATAATGCCGTCGCAGAGTGCGCTGTAATTGGTCGTAATGATGAATTAAAAGGGCAAATGCCAACAGGTTTTGTGGTGCTAAAAAATGGTGTGGAAGCCAGTAATGATGAAATCAGCAAAGAACTTATTTTGTTAGTAAGGCAAGAAATTGGCGCTGTTGCATCATTTAAAGAGGTTCATATTGTGCCGCGCCTACCCAAAACACGCTCGGGTAAGATTCTGCGTAAAACCATGAGACAGATTTTTAACAGCGAAGATTATATTGTGCCTTCAACCATTGATGATCCTGAGTCTTTGACTGAAATTAAAGCATTGATTAAGGGGACCCCTTAAATAATTATAATTGCTACACAGTTTTGGTCTATAAAAGGAATATGAATAAAAACTCCCAAACTTACGATCACGGTATCACCCTAGTTGATGCTGAATATGGTCAATCTGGCATCGCCTCTATCTACTTGCTTGAGCAGGCTGGGCAGGTGGCTATTATCGAAACAGGCACAAATCACAGCGTGCCTTATGTAGAAAAAGTGCTGAAATCAAAAGGCCTAAGTTTTGACAATGTGGCTTATATTATTCCCACGCACGTTCATCTGGATCATGCCGGTGGTGCGGGTGAATTTATGCACCGCTGTAAAAATGCAAAGCTTATCGTGCATCCTTTTGGCGCGGCTCACCTTATCGATCCCAGCAAACTAATTGCAGGCACGATGGCCGTTTATGGCGAGCAAAAATTTACCAAACTATATGGCACAATCCGACCTATTGATGCTTCTCGCGTTATACAAGCACCGGGGTTTTTCAAGCTTGATTTTAACGGACGAGAGCTAGAGTTTTACGATACCCCTGGTCATGCACGCCATCATTTCTGTGTTTTTGATAAGCAAAGCAAAAGTATTTTTAGCGGTGATACTTTTGGCATTTCATACCCACAAATCACTACCAAACAAGGTCGCTTTATTTTTGCCACAACAACGCCTGTTCAGTTTGACCCAGGTTCTTTATTGCAAAGCATTGATTGCTTGATTTCATTAAAACCCGAAATACTGTATCTCACCCACTTTGGTCCTATTACCCCAAGGCCAGAAATTGTTAAGCAGCTAAAACGAAGTATTCGCCAGTTTTCCAATATTGCTTTGGATGCGCAAAGCATCAGCGAAAACCGCGTGGAATTTATCCAAGAAAAGCTCAAAGATTACCTACTAAAAACATTAGAAGAAATGGGTGTAGAGCAATCCAAAGAAATATGTGAAAAGACCATTGAATTTGATACTAAGCTTAATGCACAAGGACTTGATTTTTGGCTAACAAAAACCGCATAAAATAAAAAAATATCCAGTCGTAACTAAAAGGAAATAATATGTCATTTAAAACCGCTGATCTTACTGACAAATTTTGTGCTGAAAACTGTGAAGATATTCAAGCCGCAGGCATGAGCTTTAAAAGCTATGGAGGAAAGCCCCAATTTCACGGTGAGATTGTCACGTTAAAACTATTTGAAGACAACCAGCTTATACGCGACCAAGTCAGCTCAAACGGAAAAGGTAAAGTTTTAGTTGTTGATGCGGGAGCATCCATGCGGCGGGCCTTACTTGGCGATATGCTCGCGGCAAAAGCAGTTGAGAATGGTTGGTCTGGTATTCTTATCAACGGCTGTATTCGCGATTCAGTCGATATGGCAAATATGCAACTCGGTGTCATGGCGCTGGGAACGCACCCACTGAAGACAGTTAAGGCTGGTATCGGCCAAACCAATGTCTCAGTTAGTTTTGCAGGCTTGAACTTTGAGCCTGCTGATTTTATTTATATAGACGAAGATGGCATTATTGTTTCTGAAAAGCCGTTACTCTAAATTATATTTTAAGCAGGACACCCCCCTACTTTTGCATGGCTATCGTGCTTTTAAACGTAGTGCATTAAAAACCACTACCAAGGAACTCATTGACATGCCGATAGCTGCCATCCAAGGCGCAACCCAACCCATTGCAGCTAGCGGTATGGCGACTACATTGTAAATAATTGCCCATGCAAAATTCTGTCTAATAATACTCTGCATTCGTTTTGACAGGGTTATTGCTGCGGGTAGTTGAGCAAGATTTTCTGATAGTAAAATCATATCTGCGCTGGCTTGCGCAAGTTGTGAGCCGCTACCCATCGCAATAGAGACATCTGCCGCGGCAAGTACGGGGGCATCATTTACGCCATCGCCAATCATCGCGACCACTTCACCTTGTGCTTGTAGCTTTTGCACGACGCTGAGTTTGTCGGTAGGAAGCAATTCTGCCTTTGCGTTTTCTATGCCCAAGGTTTTTGAAACAGAAGCTACCGCTTGTTGATTATCGCCACTTAACAAGCTCACTTTTATACCCATTGCTTGCAAATTTTCTATGCTTTGTTTTGATTCTTTTCTTATTTCATCCTGCAAATGAAAAACGGCTAGCCACTCATTTTTTGTGCCTAAATAGACCGAGCTTGTCAGAGGAGAATCTAGTGAGTCTTTATCGCTTAATTCACCAGAAAGTTCTGCAACATAACTCGCCGTGCCAATGCGATAGCTTTTATTGTCTAGCTTGCCCTCTACGCCTCTGCCTGACTCCGCGCTAAGCTGTGCTAAATTTTCAGGTTTTCTTGATAGTTGCTGTATGGCGTGCGCGATAGGATGCTCTGATGATGCCTCTAAACCTGCCGCCAGTGATTCACATTTATCTTGTAAAATATCTCCTAAGACTTTGGTTTCAATCACTTTTAAATGACCGTAGGTGAGCGTACCTGTTTTATCAAAAATTACGTGGCTGATCTTTGCCAATGTTTCTAAGGCATGACCGCGTGTGGCTAATACGCCCTGCTCTGTTAAGTTACCCGTAGCAGCGGTTAATGCGGCAGGTGTTGCCAGTGACAGCGCGCAAGGGCAAGTAATCACCAACACAGATAAAGCAATCCAAAAAGCGCGAGAAGGATCGATAAACCACCAAGTGGCAAATACCGCAACGGCAATACCCAATAACAACAAAACAAACCAAGCCGCGCTACGGTCTGCAAATTTAGCCAAGTTAGGCTTTTCGCTTTGGGCGCGATCAAGCAAGCGAATAATAGACGACAGCATGGTGCTATCACCGAGTTTATCCACTTGCATAGTGAGAGGGCTTTCTACATTTA
>Ga0256844_10000714_pt1 | contig 12668 bp, 11 predicted proteins | sample MusselsmetaG_FD_189100 | JGI IMG/M metagenome (GOLD analysis project Ga0256844, IMG submission 189100) | Mussel associated microbial communities from hydrothermal vent at the East Pacific Rise, Pacific Ocean - Mussels | ecosystem: Host-associated > Mollusca > Shell > Unclassified ... | reverse complement strand
CATTGTTTTTATTCCTCTAGCCCTAGTTAACTATTGACCGTCCTATAGATGTCCACTAGTTTACTATTCTTTAATTGTACGGAATAGTTCAAAGGTATGGATACTCCCATAGCCTCCACTATCCCACTTATGATAATCGTAGCGTTACCTTTTCCCTTACTGCTGGAATGCTCGGTTACCTCTACTGACACTTTATTACAGAAAAGAGATAAATATGTCTCTAGCTGTCTTTCCATTTTAATCATGGTAGCCTTGAGTAACCCTGAGTCTTCTTCTAGGATCTTAGAAACAGAAACTATGGCTCCATGGAACAGACTACTCTGACTGAAGTTGGTGCAGTAGAGATAGGCTAGTCCTCTATCTAGGTTCAGATAAGGGTTAATCTCCCACCCTGGGTCCATTAAGGAAGGTATATAAGCTTTATCTTTGTCCCCCATTAGCTACCCCCTTTATCAGCTGGAAGGGTTATCTCACCAGTGTGTATCTTTTCTTTTAGCAGGTAGCCTTCTAAAGACCATACCTTATCGATAGCTCTTCTTTTAGATATCTCTTTACCTTTCTTCTCATCGAAGTTAGAAGGCATGACTGTAGCTGATTCGCCAGTGACATGAGTTCCGTTCTTAAGTGTCAGGCAGCAGACAGTAAGAGTGGTACCTGGGAATACGTGATACTTCTCGTCTACTACTAGGTCTGTTATTTGTTCCATGGTTACTCTGGGCATGGCGTTCTCCTTATAAGAGGTTGGATTTAGTGGTCAACTCATGCGTGGCAAAAGAAAAATAACACACCACTGGCGGGAAGCCAGTGGTATGTCTTATCAGTATCATAGCTCAAAAATGTTGTTTATTATAGTCTCAATAGACTATGTATATTTTAACTCATTATCTTACTCCTCCCGTCTAACATGAAGACGTCTAGGCGGGGTATCCGACGAGAAGCTTTTATGAGTTCCTTTAAAAGGGTTTGTTACGGTATGTTCAGTAGTTATTTTTAAAACGGTCTGTCCATCTATGCTCAGTCACTTCCTCTAAAAGTGTAGTACTCGTTAACCTCAGTAGTGCATCCTAGAAATGTTAGCGTTATAGTTCAGTCGGTTATTATAAAATTGTATATCATCGTTAGTCAGTTGCTATTTATAAGAATGTTGGACACTGTATGTTCAGTAGGATGGTGTAGAAATGTCGGCACCTTTAGGTTCAGTATGGTTTAATAAAAATGTTATCTCGTTTAGTTTCAGTGAGTTCTTTTAAAGGGATGTTATAAAGTATTACAGTAAGCGATGTTAAAAAGGTTCTGTATTATAGCTCAGTCAGTTATTATAAAAGGGTAGATGACAGTACTTCAGTGGGATGTTATAAAAACGTTAGTTGCGGTATTTCAGTTTGAATCTCTAAAAATGTATGTTTTTTACTTTCAGTTGTTATTTATAAGAATGTTTGCTCGTCTATGTTCAGTAGTCTACAATAAAAATGTCGATGATTATATCAGTTTTTGAGTTTAAGAGGGTAGGAAATTAAATTTCAGTATGGTAAATTAAGAGTGTTCGTTTATATAGTTCAGTAGGAGGTAATAAAAGTGTCTGTGGTTATATTCTTGTGAATTAGATAAACGAGTCGTTAATCGTCCTCACTATAGATAAGCTTATTTACCTTGTACTTGTGGGCTTCCAGCTCGTCCAGGTATTCATAGGTAGCCTGTAGTCGCCCTCTGTCTTTACCCTTCAGCTTCCTGAAACCAAGGTCTCTTTCATCATCGGTAGTAAACACAAATGCTTCTGTGTCTCCCTCGGAGATCAAAGCCCCGTCCAACACCGCGTTATATAGTACCCCAGCTGAGTTATTCACAAACTCATCGGACATGACCTCGTAGCCATCGCCGTGCTTCATCCAGGCTCTTGTGAAATAAGGATGGGCAGACATATAATACATCATGCTCTCTGAGGGGTTATAGAACTGTCCTGGGTTATGTAGAGCGTATACTGCTGTCTCGTTTAAGTATTGTCCCTGGCTCTCTAGGAGCTCTAGTTGGGCGTAGGCTCTAGAAGCATCGTCTGTTACTCTAGCTACGTATACTTCAGCCTGGTCGTAGGCTACTCTCCCTTGTTCTGTAAGGGAGTTATAGAAGTTAGGATCGCTCTCAAACTGTTGAGGCTTCCCGAATCTTGATGCGTTAAATAGGGCGGTACCGCCTTCGATAAATCTCATATTTGTTTTTCCTTCGTTTGCTTTTGGACTATAGTGAAGTCGTCCTCTATATTAAGTATATGTTAACGTAGGGATCTAGTTTAATAGGCAGGAGCTCTCTAAGACTAAAGAGCTCCTATAGATCAGTCTACATACTTCCAGATAAAACCACCAGCTGTTTCACGTCTTCCTGCTAGACATCTGGCTACAGAGCCTCTAGTTAGCCCAGAAGCGGCTTGGGCTTCTTTTAACCCTTCGTACTTCGCTACAAGCTCTCCGTCTTCAGAGTACTTTCCTACTGGTACTCCCTGTATAGAATTCATCTTGGCTAATTCCACCCACAGGAGATTACCAGCGGCAAACGACGTTCCTTTAAGAACGTTCTGTATGCTAGACCTAGTCACCCCTGTCACCCTAGAAGCATGAGACACACTATGGTATTCTCCTAGAAGCTGACCGTTTTGGGTATAGGCTCTTACAGGTTTACCTATACCCTCGGCCACTGAGTACTCCTTTTTCTCCCTGTATCCCTTAGTCATGTTTTCCTTCCAGGTAGTGAGCTTCATGTTATCGAAGTCATAGTACTTGGAAGCGTCTAGTCTATCTATACTTGGGCGTAGCTCTGTCTCATAGCCTGAATTTTTCCATGCCTCGTGTAGTTTCAGTAATCCTTCTCCTAAAGCCCATTCCATAAGTTCTTCTGCAGTATAAGTGGGAAGAGGATGACCTCGTTCCTTACTGGAAGCTCTTGAGGTAGATTTTAAGCGTCCTATTAAGCCCTGTAAGCCTCGATCGTAATCTAGCATACAAGCCTTACAGTGCTGATGAAACCCGGTAGGGGCTTTAGCTGCTTTACGAAAATCCTCCGTAGGTTTCAGTTTGAGACATTTGGTGCATTTAAGCATGCCCTTATCCAGGTCTTGTTTTATGCGGTAATTAGATTTGATGGATAAGTTCTCTAGAGAACTTATCCTTATCTCTGTCTACTAAAAAGATCTGCGGTCTGAAGTTCTCATCTAGCTTGCTGTCGTAAAACTCTCCGAGCATGGTGTAGTATTCATTTTCATAGGCCCATATCATTAATTCCTCTTCAGTATACGGTAGAGGACCTCCTATCTTCTTTCTATAGGTCTGAGCCTGTGAGTTATACACGAACCTCATTATAGCGGACGGGGACTTGGACTTCTGTATATGGGTGTATCGATTTTCTTCTAGCTGTATAGCAGCCATTGTTTCTTGTGCGTTCATAAATTATCCTTGTTGGATTACGCTAGAATAGAGTATCCTAGTTCATATAGAGTATATAAGAGGATATTAATCTAGCATAATAGGATATCTAGCGCTGAGAGCTCCTCAGAGGCTCTCTAGAGGACTTTAATGCTTATCGGGTACGCATGGTAAAGAAAAAGATAACAGAGGCTCCTAGGAGCCTCTGTACGTCTGTTTTTATTAGACTCCAAAATCCGCTAGCATCTTAGCTTTCTTAGCAGCAGAGCTCGGAGGCCTATACTGTCTCCAGTTACTGATATTCGCCACTACCGTAGAAGTGAGCTGTAAGAACCTATGAATCCCTTTCCCACCTACTAAGTCCATATACGACCTAGACTTATCCAGGCTAACCCTCAGCTCACGCTGTAACTTCGTCTCTAACACTGGCGCAATATGGTAAGTATCACCGTCGAAGTCAGTATTAGATACTGCTACTCCTGTCAGTGGAGTACTTAGGGTAAGGTCCGACGGATCTATCTTGATCTCTATGCCTCTGTTGTAAGCTATGTTCCCTTTACTTAAGCTTGGGAAGCGCTGAACTAATAACGGTATGCACTTATCCGGGTTCTCGTTCATTAGCTCGTCAAACAACTGATGAATAAGCGGTTCGTACTTATGAGTATGGGCTTCTAGGAACCTTATAGCGGATTCCATCTCGTATCCTCGCTTAACGAGCTTACTCATTAAGAAGGTTCTCATCATCATGATAGTAGGACCCCAAGGTAACTTGATGGTGTCGTACTCTAAGTTTCTGGCTATACTTGTTACCACACACCTCATCCCTATCACTGATCTAGTGCTTTGGACATGCGACTTTAAGAGTCCTGACTTACCAGATAGAACGTCCTTATGATGAGTGTAGTAGAAGTTAGCTAGTCTTACTAGAGCTCTAGCAGTAGTGTTCTGTTTGAACTCCAGGTTTTCCTCAGGGGCGTTAAGTCTATCTATACCCACGAACATCCGTACTACTGTAGAAGCATCTGTCACGCCCTTCCTAAGATAGGAGGCGTTACCATTGTTCTTCTCCAGTATGATAAGATCTCTATTAAGCATATACATATGCCTGCTAAGGATCTTATCTCTTTCTGTGTCCCAGAGCTTTATGAAGGCAGCAGAGGCACAATTCTTTCTTCCTGCAAAGTGTTTATACGAGCAGAGAATAGCCATGATGTTAGTGAACTCTTCTATGAAGTAGTTATATCCTCTACGGATACCTAGCTCTGTTAGGTCGTTAGCTACCTCCAGGTTATGGACTGTGTACCTGGTGTCCATGATATACTGGATGACTGAGAAAGAGTTATTCTTAGATCTTGTTCTATCCGTTATAGTAAAAGCTTCTACAAGCTGGTGGATAGTCTTTATGTCTATAAAAGGAGCTACCCCGTTAGGGGATCTGACGAACACTATAGGTTTTAGATCTCTGTTATGAAGACTGGAGACTGCGCTATTACACACGTCGCATTCCTCATCTTTATCGCTATACTCTAAGATAGCTAGAGATCTTAGCTTGCCGCAGAGGCAGCTTGGCCTTGGATCTAACTCATCCTTGGTTACCCTATATACCAGGGTAGACAGAGAAGTAAGTGTCTCATCATCATCCATTAGGTCGTTTACTACTAAGGACTTCGGATTATCGGCTACTATGTCGTCAGCTCTTTTGGTTCTATCGGTTAGGGTTTGTATGCCTATTCCCATATAGATTCCTCTTTAAGATTATAATAAAAAAGAAGGAGGGGTTTGACGCCCTCCTTCTTTTGCTTTACTGTGTAGTGTAACTCTTATTTATCTTAATAGTAGCCTACGCCACCTTGTTGCTGGTGATGCCAGTAAGGCGTCCATCCGTTTACTGCTCCCTGTGATCCAGGAGTTACGTACTGACCCGCCGCTGCGTACTGAGCCATATCTGCTAAGTAAGGCGTATGAGTCTGGAACATAGCAGTATGCGTGTGAGCGTTACTCTCGAAGCTGAAGAACTTCATTAACAGTCTAGTAAGCGCTGCTATCCAATTAGGATTGAACGTTACTATGGTAGCTATATCGTTGATCTCGTAGCGTCCAAGGGTGATATCCTTGATGATAGTCTCTTTATAGACTCTAGCTACTTCTGGAGGCACTGTGCCCGACACTGCTAATAACCAGCGATTGATCTGGTCAGGGTCATTCTTAAGTACGTTAAGAACATAAAGGGTGTCTATCTCAGATAACGAACGAGTATTGTTCTCTGCGTCGATATGCGTTCCCGTGAAACTTACTTCTGTCTTCAGAACCGGCGGGTTCTGAGGAGCTAGTAGTTCAGCCAGAGCTTCTCTAGTAGCTTCTTCCGTACCGTATGCTGGTTGGAAGAAATCTACCATGGCCTTATTGATAACGTCTGAGCTTGTATTGAACAGGTTATCAGTCATAGAACTAACTGTACCCGATAATACTCTCAAAGAGATCAAAGGCGTATCTCGGAACATCATAGGGAAGATATTATTATAATCTTGCACCATAGCTTCTGGAGTTATGAGATCCTTACCTGCTCCGTTAAGACCGATGAAGCTATCTAGTGCCGCTAGACTCTCTGGAGAGAATAACTGCTTTTGTAGCTCCGGCTTAGTGAGTTCTAGAGAACCTACTAGATTCAGAATGGTCTTACCTACAGAAGGGATACCTTGGTCATCGATCACGTCGCCGATAAGTTGCACTGCGAACGATCTATACTTAGGCTCTTGCGTGTAAGTAGCTCCAGGGTCTTCTGGGCCTAATAAGGCTACACCTGCTGTGATACCCATAGTAGAGATAACATCTGACTTATCCATCTGGTTAAGACTTCCGCCTGCTTGAGGCTGGTACTTCTTACCCGCCTGGCTAACAGTAAGAGTAGTATCGGGATCTATGAAGATACCGTTCTCTGATGTCTTTCCTGCGTTAGCTGTCTTGCTTAGGTTCAGGAATAACGGTACTACTCCTTGTTGCTTATCTGAGAACAATGGGGTACCTGTATCAGTAACCATGCCTTTGATACCACGTCTTTCGTTATCTGGCTTCAGGTTAACTAACCCGTTTACTGCTACTCCGATGATACGCTTCATGAGAGTCTTCAAGTAGTCCGTACTATCTTCGCTGTAATGATGAGCTACTACTGGCTCCCAAACTACTACTCCGTTAGAAGAAGGCATGCTCAGGATTCCGTCGCCTGTTCCGTATGCTTCTGTTAACACGTTCTGTAATATGTTAGCGTATACGCCGTCATATATCTCAGAGAAGTAGCGTGTTACTTCTACAGGGATACCTTCTGGCATCTTGAGGGGTGTCTTCCCTAGAACGTCTGATGTTTCATTGACCGCATTAATGATAGACATCACGTATACTGAGTTCTCATCTCTGATGATGAAACCGATTACGTCCATAGCTAAACCTTCGATGATTCCATCTGTAGGCTTACTTCTCTCGTTTCTAGTACCGCGTACGATCTTGAACGTTCTGACCATAAAGTCAGCGCTGTTCCAGTTAAGGCTTTCCACGTATTCAGTCAGATACTGATACATATTCTCCGTAACCTCACCAGAGGATACCTGTACCCCTAGTGCGTGTGTTAGATCAAATGCTGTGCTATTGTTTATTCTGTTATCGCGTTCTTCTTCTGGCGACTTTCTGTCACTCATACTCTTACTCCTTTATTCAACGTTGATTTAATTTCATATAGAAAGAACTGTACCGGTCCTATCCATCTAAAGTATATAACACGCTAACATTCTAGCTTAATAGGGCAGTGTTATCTACTCGTATACCAGAGCATCTTTCAATACTCTTCGCAACCTATATACTTCTTATATATTTTTACTCCTCTTTTTCAAATTCTCCTGTGTTAAAACTTTTAGTTAGATCCCTTATTAGCTTTATGCTATTGCTAGTGAGGTATATGTAAAGGGATTCTCCTGATACCTCGCCTATCCCAGTAGAAGCTAACTCTTCCGAAGTTGCCTTTTCTAGAGAGGCCAAGTCTGGGTACGTCTCAGCTACCTTATTAGCCCCTTCTAGCCCTAAGTTAGGTATGGACAGAGCGTATAGTAGTTTAGCGAAAGGTAGTTTCTTACTATAACCTATCCCTTCTAAGACTGTTCCTGCCCTCTTATTCCCTATCTCTTCTACCAGATCCTCAAGGAAAGATTCCTTATATAGATCCCTGGGGTCTTCGATGGCTCCTTTTAGAAGCAGAGCCTGTATGCTCTTCATCCCTAGCCCTCTTATATCCATAGCCTTTCTAGATACAAAATGCTTTAATAACTCTAGCACCTGAGAAGGACATCCGTATCCTGCCTTACATACGGTAAACTTACCCTCTGTTACTAAAGAGGATCCGCAGCTAGGGCATTTCTTTGGCGTTCTGAGTATCTCTCCGTCTGGGGTTATTACTCTAGTTATCTTAGGCACTACTGCTCCAGCCCTTATTACAGCTAGACTAGTATTAACACCTGTGGTTATCCCTAAAGCCTTAGCGTAAGGATAGTTATGTAAGCTAGCTCTACCCACAGTAGCGTTACCTACTAACACAGGCTCGAATATAGCTACTGGAGTAACTACTCCTGTCTTACCTACCTGAGCTATGATCTCAGTAAGGGTAGTCAAAGACTCTTTCTCAGGGTACTTATAAGCTATAGCCCACTTAGGGTGGTTGTTATTATTGCCTATCCCTAACCTGACGCCTACGTCATTAGCCTTAAATACTAATCCGTCTGTAGGTATCTCCTCTGGATTCTTATAATCATCTATCACCCCGTCCCAGTCTCGTCCTAGTACCGTAGGCTTATAAGCGTTACCGAATCCTAACTTCTTAAGGAGCTCGTATATCTCTATCCCGCTCTTAGGCTGCTTCCCTACCTTACGTCCTATCCCATAAGGTATAAACTTAAGCTCCTCTAGTAAGCTCCCTGCTGACTTATCTCCTCCTCTAAGGATACCTGCTGCTGCATTCCTAGGATCCTTATACTCTTTCTTCACTGATCTCCATAGCTCCATGGGCATCACTACTTCACCTACTACCTCCACGAACTCAGGGAAAGGTCTGCTAAGACTAGAAGGAAGACCGTCTAGAAGCATACTGTTATCAGTAAGGACCTCTCCTACCGTCCCATCTCCTCTAGAAGAAGCCACTTCTAGTCGTCCCTGGTTATATACTACGTTCAGCGATACTCCGTCCCATTTAGGTTCTACTGTTATCTCAGGAGCCAGCATCTTATTATACCACTTCCTTAGGTCATCCAGACTAAAGGCGTTAAACAGTGACAGCATTCTAGTGGGATGGGTCACTCTACCTTTGCCGTCCTCTACTGCCACACCGACAGTCTGAGTGGGACTATCTGTCCACACCTTACCGCTCTTGTTCTCTAATACTATCAGTCTCTGATACTCCTTGTTGTATACCAGATCAGTAACTATGGGCTTATCGTCCTTATAGTAAGCATTCTGCCAATCGCGTATCTTCTTCTGTAGACTTCTTATCTCTTTTTCCATGTTGTTTTCCTTGTTAAATTTAGGCTATTTAATCTTTACGTTTCCAGATAAACCCGCCGGCTGTCTTCTGTTCACCTTTAATTACCGCTGATATAGAATACTGAGTTACCCCAGTAGCTCTCCCTGCGGCACTAGCACTATGATACTCAGCCACGAAGTCTCCTTCTAGGGTGTACTGATACGCAGGCTTGCATTGCCTACCGTTAGCTCCTACTCCTTTCTTCTGGTCTTCGTTAGCTCTTCTCTGGTTCTCTTTCCATGTCACCAGTTCTAGGTTATCCAGCGTATAAGGCTTAAGACTGTCTATACGATCCGTAGAGGGACGTAAGCTCTTCTTGTATCCTGATGTTACCCAGTCCTCGTATAAAGCCTCTAGACCGTTCTCATGCATCCATACGGATAACTCTTCTCTAGTATAGTTAGGCATAGGGTGTTTTCTGCGTTTGCTGCTAGCTCTTTGACTGCGGTATACCTGAGATAATAATCCTTCTATGGTTCTAGTGTAAGCCAGCTTACACTCTTTACAACCAGACCGTAGTTTAAAGAGCTTATGCTTAGCCTTAGTAAAACTATCAAGACTCTTCTTAGTATCGCAGGTAGGACATCTTTTAAGACCTTGCTTATGGTCCTGTTCTATCTCATAGCGTGTAGTGATGAAGAGGTTATCCAGAGTGATGTTTTCTGTTATTTTCTTCTTTGGTCGTATCCTAGGCGCGTGGGTAGACTTTACCCCTGAGTCTCTCCATCTAGCATAGAGTTCTGAGTACCCTAGGGAGTAGAGGTGACGGATAAGCTCATCTAGAGTAAAATCTAGGCCGTAGCTGTAAAGCTTAGCTGATCGCAGATAGTCTTTGTAGGCGCTTCGTATCATACCTCTAGGTCTAGCGTTGGGGTTCTTTATATGTCTGTACTTTTTCTTATCTCTTTCTATCTTTTCTTCTATGTTCATAGGTTATCCTTATATGGCTAATATTAGAGTATTATATTCTAATGTCATATAGAGTACATAGGAGATTAATAAGCTAGATTAACAGTAGGTGATAAAAAATACGGATATGTGTATGGAGTGACAGTCATCCTCAGGACCCAGACCTTTTCTGGGTGGACGGAAGGACACACCAGCGTAGCGAAGTGTGGGGCTAGGGGGTCGAAGACCCCCTTATGCAATTTCGACCCCTCTTTATGAGAGAACGATATGGCCGAAGGACAGAGAGATCGTGTAAAATAAGCTACGAATCCTTATGAGCGGCACGAAGCCCAGGCGAGAGTGAGAGCGACAGGAAGAGCCTATACTCTACACCACCTATATTCTAATTAAAAGCAATGTACCTCTTCCACTTCGTTCCAGAGGTACCTTAATATTTTTTTAATCATAATACGCTAGAAATCAAAATAATCCTAGAATATCCGATAGGATATACTACAAAAACTACCCAGCCAGTAGAACTTATACTCAGATGGTTTTTTCGCCGAGTTCTTGAGAGGCGTTGAGACTCGAGTTGAGAAATACTGGCTATCAGGACTATAGTAAAAGAAGAAAAGACCTTACAGGAGCTCCTAGGAGCTCCTGTAGTGGTTTCTTAACCTACCTGATAGGTTCTCTTTTTCATATTTAGTTTTCCTTTCGTTAATTGTTTAAAGTACTGATCTCAGAGACTTTTCTTTTTAGTTAGGAAATTACTGATCTCCTCAGAGATCCACATTTCTCTCTTAGCAGTTTTACGAGCTATCAGACCGAGTCCGTTTATCCCGAGAGCATATAGTTTATCGTATACCTCCTGATCTGTCATTTCGGCCTTATTGTAGCTAGCTGGTTCAAAGTCAGACAGGGTTCCTTCCCGCACGCACTTCCTGTATTCGGTAAGGAATAATAGGCAGCGGTTATAAGCCACGTGAAGCTTCTCTGGATTGATCGTGTTAGTAGTGCCTATATAGAAAGCCTTATTACTAAGTTTAGACTTACCCTCTGTTCTGAAGTGAGAGCTATACAGCCATTGTTCAGTATCGTTCTTATAAGCATACGCCATATGCATACCTACAGGGAGAACGGTTTCCGTAAAAGGTATCCTGCCCTTCTTCGTAGCAAGACTACGTTTAAATAAGAATCTTGAGCCAGAGGCTTTAGTCTTACCTAGCTTAAGAGCTAGTTTATCTCTTTTAGTTATAGCGTCTTCTAAAGACCCTGCTACTTCGGAGAAAGTTTCTTTCCTTACTCTGAACTGCACTTGGTAGCCAGCAGGTGTTTTCTTGATATTGTGTGTGTTTGGTATTCCTTTCATATTTTAGTTTCCTTTAGTTGAATTATTAGCAAGCTTCTTTCTTCTGGGAGTCGGTATCGCTATAGACCCCTGTATCAGTTCGTCATCCCTGAAGATCTTACCGTACAATGCAGCTGCTGTGCTTACGGCTACAGGATGCTCCTTGGTAGACACAGGCTTCTTATTGGTGTATGCCATGGTAACATCATGGGGAGCAGCCATAAGAACCCCCTCTCCGTATTCTTCACTGTAGACGAAACCTATCTTCTCCACCGTGTTTAAAGTAAATGGCGCATCAGTAAGGTCTAACTGAGTAGAAGTATGCGTGTACAGACTACCAGCAGATCCTTTAACAGATACGAATAGATAAGTATAGATCCTTTCCGGGACCCTGACCCCCTCTCTATCGCAGTAATCTGTTACTATCTCTGTAGTCGGAACAATACCTTCTTCCTCGTAGGTAAACATAGAAGTTATGTTATCGTCAAGAGTAGTCCCGTGGTCTAAGGACGATACTAATCTTTCAGAAGTATCATAAAACTCCATAACTCCTGTTTTAACCACAGTGCGTAAGGTGCCGTTACTGTACTCAGCCTTATACACTACTTTATCCGAGTTACCGTGATACCCTGTCTCTACCACGGTGTCAAGAGTAGTGTCCTTGTTCCAGCTGAACTTCAGGTCTCCCTGGGTCTCCATATAGTTATCGCCGTTGTACTCGACATGACTATGGAGTATGTCTAGGGTCAGTCTTAATAACTTAGAGTTAACGTCAGCGTAACAGCCTCTAAGGCCTTTGTTATCCGTTAAGTCTAAATTGCGTAGTTCCTTATTAAGGTAATTTAAGTTCTCCAATAGGTTTATTTCAAACTTAGTGAAACCGTGTCTATGGAGCCAGTGTTTATCGATTATTTCTGTAGTGCTCATATTTAATTCCTTTGCTTATTGGTGAATGATTCTCCTGTGCCGTAGGAGTGGTATACTGTCTTGACATACTTTCCGCTGGAGGGGAAGAATAGCTTCTCGCTAAGAACTAGTCCTACCTCGTCAGTGTCGTAATGGATTAGTAGTCCAGCGTCGCCTGTCTTTGGATTCGGGTAACGGAACGTGGAGAGGAGCCTGTCCCCTTCGTACGAGCGTAAAGCGGTAGGAGTAAGAGTCGATATTAATAGGTTATTTTCCCAGGTATTACGACTAACCTGTTTACCCGACTTATGTATCATTCGCAATACCCTATCAGCTTGCCATTCGAACACATAACAATCGTATAGTATAACTCGGCCTTCATTGTCTAGCTCGACAGTACCGTAGTCGGAGATAAGAGTTTGCAGACTCTTTATATTGATTAGGAATCTCCCTTTTAACTTATCGGGGTCCATACCCTTAAGTTTTTCTAGTACCGTCATAGCCGGCTTACCTAGTAGGTCTACGGCCTTGTACGTCGCTATAGCGTCTGGGCAGA
>Ga0256844_10000713_pt1 | contig 12692 bp, 13 predicted proteins | sample MusselsmetaG_FD_189100 | JGI IMG/M metagenome (GOLD analysis project Ga0256844, IMG submission 189100) | Mussel associated microbial communities from hydrothermal vent at the East Pacific Rise, Pacific Ocean - Mussels | ecosystem: Host-associated > Mollusca > Shell > Unclassified ... | reverse complement strand
AGTATGAGCAGAAAAGGTGACTGTTGGGATAATGCAGTAAGTGAGAGTTTTTTTCATTCACTCAAGACTGAATTAGTACACCACGAACGCTTCAAAACAAGAGCTGAGGCGAATCAGGCTATCTTTGAATATATAGAGGTGTTTTATAATAGACAGAGGCTTCATTCAACCAATGACTACATGTCTCCAGTCAATTATGAGCTTAAGATGCTAGAATATCAAACGGCTGCGTGATTTTTAGGGAAACTTGTCTGAATTTTGGGTAGCACATCAATCCATTTAAAAGAGAAGAAGAAATTATTTTTAAGTATGAAAAAATTCTAGAGGGTAAAAAAGAAAAATATACAAAAAGTGATATTGATACTATAAGCCACAGTAAGGTTAGAACACATACTATTATAAATGCATCGTTGTGGGATAAAGCAAAATGGAGAGGTGTAGGGTTTGTATTTCATCCTAAAGGTGGTCTATATATGTTATTAGCTTTTGATAATATAGAATACGGTAAAAAAATATTTGATAATTGGTTACATGATTTTGGCTTTTTAGATAAAGAGGATATTATTAATATAACAATTATAAAAGGCATTAACAAAAAAGAACCTTTTTCTTATAAAGTAATGATTAGTAAAAATGAAGAGCTTATGAAATCTTCTGCTTCTGATGGCATTATTCAAATATTAACAAGATTTCATAAAATGGATGCAAAAACTCCTGATAATTTAAATACCCTAATTTCAGGATTTAAACATTTTAAGAAATATAAATTAATACCTGCATCAATAAACGATAAAGCCGGAGTGGAGCCTATTTTTGATAGGGCTATCACTAAAACTTCTTTAACAATAAAAGATGCTTGGGAAATAGGAAAGAATGATTTAGAAGTAGCTGTGATTGGAGAAGAAGATGATCCTATTATTCCTAAAGGAAATGAGACTACAGCCCCTATTTTAGAAGTTATGAAGCAGTTTAAATAAGTGAAATTTTAAAGGAACCCAAAAACAACCCATAACTACACAGGAAAACAGGATTAAGAGTAAGCCCGATATATTTAGAACGATGATATCTGGTATGCAGCAGACAAAAAGACTACCTTTGCCATCATGGACAAAGCCTATGAACAAGGTTGACTACAAAGTTAAATACCCAGCCACAAAAAATGCAATCCCAGCCAAAACCCCACCTATCAACGCATAAGGCAACTGTGTGCGTACATGCTCTACATGGTCACAGCCTGCTGCCATGGAGCTGATGATGGTGGTGTCGCTTATAGGGGAGGCATGATCTCCGAATATCCCTCCACTTATGACTGCTGCGATGACTAGAGGGATGTGTAAATCCATCGTTGCACCTAGAGCTAAACCTATAGGCATCATGATGGAGAAGGTTCCCCAGCTAGTTCCTGTGGAGAATGCAGTGATACTCGCCACTATGAAGATGAGTAGGGGTACAAGCGTAGGGCTGATGTTCCCACTAAGTAGATGGGCTAGGTATTTGGCTGTGCCTAGGTCACCTATGACCTTTCCTATGAAGATGGCAAACATCAAGATGAGCATCACGGGTATCATATCTCCCAGACCCTCAAAAAAGCCTTTGAAGTATTCTTTATGTGAGAGCATCTTGGTACTTACATAGTAGACATACATAAACAGAAGTGTCACGATGATGGCATAGTAAACTGACGTAGAGCCAGAACCTTTAAAGATGTCACCTTTTCCTGTAAGGTAAAGCCCAAAAGGCACAGCTACGACCATGACTATGAGTGGCAGTAACATAGGAAAGGGTGTGGCTTTGCCTTCGTGATTCAGATGCTCTGTGTTGTAAGGCTCAGGGGTTGTATGCTTCATAGGTCCTATATTGATATTTAAAAATATAACACCTAAAACTATAGCCAATGTAAAGAGCGAATAGAAGTTGTAAGGGATAGAGGCTATAAGGAGGGAAACACCATCCCCAGAGATGACATTGCCATCTATGGCTGTGACTATAAGCCCTAAGAGTAAAGCACCCCATGCATTGAGTGGGATGAGTGAACAAATAGGGGCAGAGGTAGAGTCACAAATGTAAGCAAGTTTTTCTCTGCTTACTCCGTTTTTGTCACACAGAGGTTTGGCTACCGTTCCAGCGACAAGAGAAGTGATGCTAGACTCTATGAAGATGACCACACCGATGACATAGGCTAAAAGCATCGCACCTTTGGGAGAGTCTATGGACTCTGCTTTGTTGCTAAGCCAGTTGACAAACCTATTGACAGCGCCAGAGGTAGAAAGTAGCTTTATGACCGCACCTATCATAAGTGAAAAGAGCAGGGTCTTAGCTATCCAGCCTTCTGAGAGTAGGTTGATGATGCCATCAAAGAGAGCCACAAAGGCAGTGAGTGGATTGTAGCCACCCAGTACGAGTAAACCTGCAAAGATACCACCTATTAGTGAGACGATGACATCTTTGGTTATAATGGCTAAAAAGATTGTTAGTAGAGGTATCGCTATTGAGATTATTCCATATTCCATAATGTGCCTTGTAGGGTGGGTTTTTAACCCACCACAATTATTTTAATAATCGATATTTGAATGATTTACTACTATGCATTGGTGGATTAGAAAACCCACCTTACAAAATTTGTTTAAAGGATTATAATACAATGAAAAAGATTTTACTTAGTTTATGTTTTATTTTTGTATCACTACACGCACAACAATCAGATACTAAGCAACTTATAGTAGTGACTAGTAAAAACTGGTCAACGCCTAGTGGTATGCTCCAACGCTATGAAAAAGAGGGTAAGGCTTGGCATAAGGTAGGTAAAGCTATAGATATAAAATTAGGGCGCAATGGACTAGGCTGGGGTATAGGGCTACACACTACACCTAAAGATGCGAAGTACATTAAAAAAGAGGGGGACGGTAAAGCCCCCGCGGGTATTTTTTCTCTAAAACAAGCTTTTGGGTATTTTCCTTTTGTTGTGGATTATCCTTATGAAGTCTACAAAGCCACAGACCACTGTGTAGATGATGTCAACTCCAAACTGTATAACAAGATAGTAGACAGTAATAAAGTAAAAGTAGACTATAAGAGTTTTGAGCATATGCGATTTGCCAAAGACTACTACAAATATGGTATAGTAGTAAACCATAATCATATTGATGAATATGGAGCTAAAAAAGGTGCAGGTTCTTGTATCTTCATTCATATCAAAAAAGTCCCTACAGCAGGTTGTACTGTTATGAGAGAAGATGAGATGAAAGAGATTATAGAATGGCTTGATGTAAAGAGTTATCCTTTGTTAGTACAGGGGACTTTTGGGGTTGTAGAGCGTTTACTTAAACAATTAAAATAAACTATACTGTACATAAAAAGTAATCTTTGTTTTTGTTTTTGGACGAGGGTAGTCCTTGTAAGCAATCTTGATGACTTTCATGGTATTTTTATCTAACGAAGTATGGCCTAAACGTTTTTTATAGCGTAATCCTGAGATACTTCCGTTGGGATGGAGGTAAAAAGTGACAAGTTGTGTTCCTTGTTGTTTGGTGCGGGCTGCAACTTCTGGATAGCCATTACGCGTAAGTGTACGTTGTGTAATGCGGTAAATGTCACCTAAATTTTTCTCTATAAATGCCTTTTGTGTACCAGTAAAAGAGTTAAACTCAGAACCATAAAATTGTTTTATCATCTTCATCGAAGAACTACTTTTGTTAGGTTTTGAAAAAGAGTTTCCAGAGTTCATAATAGAATTGGCAAGAGGGTCATTTGATTTTCTTTTGGCAAGTTTTTGTTTTGCCTTTTTCTCTTCTTGACGTTTCTTTTTACGTAGTTTTTGTTTGGCAAGTTTTTCTTTAGCTAGTTTTTGTTTTTTCTTTTTGGCTTTCTCCAAACTTTGACGTTTTTTTCTCTTTTTTCTCTCAGCTTTAGCTTTGGCAAGTGCTTCTTCTTTACGTTTTTCTTCTACAATTTTTTCTTCCGCTTTAAGACGTTCTTCTATTTTGTATTTAGCTAGTTTTTCTTTCTCTATACGCTTTTCTTCAGCAAATTGTTTTACACGTTTTGCTTCTTCCTCTTTTTCTAATGCTTCTCGTTTACGTTGTTCATCAGCAAGCTTTTCTAGGCGATGAGCCTCTTTTTTTAGGGCTTCAAGTTTTGCTAAACGTTCTTGTTCTAGTTTTGCTAGTTTAGCTTTTTCTTCAGCTTCAACCTTAGCTTTAACAAGTGCATCATGTTTACGTTTTTCATCAGCAATCTTTTCTAACCGCTTTGCTTCTTCTTTACGTGCTTCGGTTTTTGCTAAACGTGCTTTTTCTTCTGCTTCTGCTTTTTTAAGTAGTTCTTCTTTACGCTTCTCGTCTATGAGTCGTTCTTGTTCTATTTTAGCTAAGCGTGCTTTTTCTAAAGCAGCAATCTTTTCATTTTCTTCTTTGATACGCTTTTCTTGTTCCCTTTTTGCTAGTTTAGCTTTTTCTTCAGCTTCAACCTTAGCTTTAACAAGTGCATCATGTTTACGTTTTTCATCAGTAATCTTTTCTAACCGCTTTACTTCTTCTTTACGTGCTTCGGTTTTTGCTAAACGTGCTTTTTCTTCTGCTTCTACTTTTTTAAGTAGTTCTTCTTTACGCTTCTCGTCTATGAGTCGTTCTTGTTCTATTTTAGCTAAGCGTGCTTTTTCTAAAGCAGCAATCTTTTCATTTTCTTCTTTGATACGCTTTTCTTGTTCCATTTTTGCTAGTTTAGCTTTTTCTTCAGCTTTAGCCTTGGCTTTAAGTAGATTTTCTTCAAGTTTTACTTTTTCCTCCATTTTCATTTGTTTCAAGATTTCTTTAGAATGTTTAATGTCAACAATTTTATTTATAGGCTCTTCTTTTAAAGGTGTTTTTTGTGAATCTGCTATTTTTTTAAAAAGTTTTTTGGTAATCTCTTCTAAGTTTTCTTCTTCTTGAATTTCTTCTTTAGATGCTTCACCCACCATATCTTGTGAATGTGCAATTTTTTCAAATAAGTTTTTTGTAGCATCTGCTAAAGACTCTTGAGATATTTCTTCCGTATTTTCTTGATACTCTGTTTGTGGTAGTGTAGGTGTACTTTCTTCACTACTTTCTTCTTGTGTTTGTGAGGTTTGTGAAGGTTCAAACTGTTGTATATTCAGTGTAATCTTCTCTTCAGAACTTTCTGAAGTATGAAATATAATCTCTTTATAGAAGACAAAGTAAAGAACAAGTAACACTAAAAAGTACAACATTAAAGTGATGAAGAAAGCTTTAACAGATCTGATAATTTTCTCCTCTTTATATGCTCTTTTAGTGTATAATTCATGCAATTATACATAAATGAGGATTAATAAACATGGCATATGATAAAAGTATAGAAGCATTTGATGCAGCATATAAAGTAATACCAGGTGGTGTGGACTCTCCTGTGCGTGCATTTAGTGGGGTAGAAGGAACTCCACCCTTCATAGCAAAGGGAGAGGGTGGATACCTTTTTGATATCGATGGAAATAAATATATTGACTTTGTACAAAGCTGGGGTCCACTTATCTTTGGTCATTGTGATGCAGAGATAGAAGCTTCAGTGATAGATGCAGTGAAACGTGGACTTAGTTTTGGTGCGCCAACTACAATAGAGACAGAATTAGCCCAAGAGATAGTGCAAATGTTTGATAGCATAGACAAAGTACGTTTTGTAAGCTCAGGTACAGAGGCAGTGATGTCTGCTATACGTTTAGCACGAGGGGTTACAAGACGTGATAATATCTTGAAATTTACAGGATGTTACCATGGTCATTCTGACTCATTGTTGGTACAAGCTGGCTCAGGTCTTGTAACCTTTGGAACACCATCAAGCCCAGGTGTACCTGAAGACCTTACTAAGCACACACTTTTAGCTACTTACAATGACATGGCTTCTGTGGAGAAATGTTTTGCAGATGCCAAAGGTGACATTGCCTGTGTGATTATAGAGCCAATCGCTGGTAATATGGGTCTAGTCCCTGCGGATGAAGCTTTTTTAGAAGGACTCAGAACTCTATGTGATACACATGGTGCTTTACTTATATTTGATGAGGTCATGTCAGGATTCAGAGCATCGCTTACGGGTGCTCAAGGTATCTCAGCGGTGAAGCCAGATATGGTCACACTGGGTAAGGTCATTGGCGCAGGTATGCCAGTGGGTGCTTTTGGTGCGAGAGCAGATATTATGGCGCATCTTTCACCTGAAGGACCAGTCTATCAAGCAGGAACACTTTCGGGTAACCCAGTTGCTATGGCAGCAGGATTGACAAGTCTTAAAAAACTTAAAGCCAATCCTTCTATGTATGTAGAATTTGGAAAGAAGGCAAAGAGACTTGTAGATGGTTTTGCAAAAGCTGCTGCTGCAGTAGATGTACCTATGGTAACAGATGTAAGAGGAAGTATGTTTGGTTTCTTCTTTTCAGAAAAACCTGTAAAAAACTTTGCAGATGCATGTGATAATGATACAGAGCTTTTTGCTAAGTTCCATAAAGGGATGTTAGATCGTGGTATATATCTTGCTTGTTCATCGTATGAGACTGGGTTTATCTGTACCGCTACGACAGATGAGATGATTGATGTGGCGATTAAATCTGCATATGAAACCTTAGCAGAAATAAAAAGTTAAAGATTAGATTTGAAATTTTTAAATAAAAAAGTATATAAAGTAATATTTTTTATTATTGCTACGGCTTTGATGTTGTATCCTGTGATGCCTAATGATTATATATCTTCTTTATATCCAGTGAACCTCAATGATAAAATTGAACATGGAGCAGTTTTTTTTATTTTATCACTGTTCTTAAATAGGGCATCAGATACAAAAAAACATCGTCTACGTAATATTATTCTACTCTCTGCCTTTGGTATAGTGATAGAGCTTATACAACATTTTATTCCACATCGCAGTACAAGTATCAATGATGCCTTGGCAAATATTGTGGGTATATTGGTGTTCCAATTGGCATTTAGTATTTATTTGTATGTCAGAAAAAGAAAATTTAGAGTTAGCAAAATTCAATAGATAAATAGGAGCATATTATGGATAAGAAACAAGAAGAACCAAAGTTAAAGAAAATTGTCAATGCCGCTGATGGGCTTAGCCTTGGTATTTCTATGGTGGTGGCTGTGCTTATTGGTGTGGCTATAGGGATAGGATTGCAGAAGCTTACGGGTGCATGGTGGACACTTTGGATAGGTGTGTTTATAGGGGTTGGAGCTGCGATATTGAATGTCTATAAAGCCTATGCTAAACAGAAAAAATCTTTAGATGAACTAGCCAATGACCCACGTTATAACTATAAGAAAAACCAAGAGTTACAGAAAAAATACAATGCAGAAGATGATGACGAAGATTAGTAGACAAATCATTCAAGCCCTAGTTATCGTCGATATTGTAGTCATACTTATTTCTATGATATTTTTTGATATTAAAATACTTTGGAGTACGCAAATAGGTTTCTTTACGGCTTCACTTGTGATGTTGGCCTCTATGAAGAGTTATCAGCGTATGGTAGATGCAAGAGTAGAGCATAATATTATCACTATAGATGACTCGAAAGATGTTATAGACCAACTTGAAGACCCTTATGATTTGTATAGTGAAGAGGTAGTCGAGGAAGAAGCACTCCCAGGGCATTCCTCCGTAAGCTCAGGGCAAAAACCTTTAGAAGAAGTAGTAAAAGACGAACGTAAGAAATTAAAAGATGGACGCTCACTAGCACAAATACTTAAAGACACAAAAGCAGCACTTTCTGTGTACCGTCTAGGTGCGTATGCCGTATTGATACTTGGATTTTTATATCTTAATCGTCATGCTTTATTGCATATCCCTTCTTATTTTATAGCGCTGACTTTGCCTATGTTGGTGGTTGTGTATTTACTCATTTCAAACAAAGAAAACCAAACCCAAGATGAGGTACAATAAGTCTAATTAGAATTTAGGACTTATAATGAATAAAACACTACTACTCGCACTCTCTCTTTTCACATTCACAGCGTGTGCTAATGAAGAGCCAAAAGCTCAGACTTGCCAAACCAAGCTCATACAACCACTACAAATCATAGACAAGCCTATAGACTTTGGAGAAGAGCGTATTGCTATGACAAAGCAGTACATCAAACAGCACTACGGCATGATAGTAAATAATATTAAAATAACTCCTAAAATCATTGTGCTCCATTGGACAGCAGAGATGAGCTTAGATAAATCATTTAAACGGCTACAACCTCAAAAGCTCTTTACCGATAGAAAAGACATCGCTAAGGCATCACTGCTTAATGTCTCTTCTCAGTTCTTAGTTGCACGTGATGGGACTATCTATAGACTTATGCCAGAAAACTGGATGGCACGCCATGTGATAGGGCTAAACTACTCTAGCATAGGTGTAGAAAACGTAGGAGGAAAGGGCAACAAGGTAGATGACCTTACTCCGGCACAACGTCAATCAAATATTGCGTTGATTAAATATCTCAAAGCAAAATATCCAAGTATCGACTACCTCATAGGACACCATGAGTATCAACAAATGGAAAGTACTTCACTCTGGTTAGAAAAAGACAAAGGATACAGAACAGTCAAGTCTGACCCTGGCGCTACGTTTATGTCGGAGATGAGAGCAGCAACAAAAAATCTTGGACTTAAAAAACCATAGAAGACTTATATGACGAAGTCTTTAAAATAGGATAAATATGAGAGTACTAAAGCAAAACCTATATGCAATAAAGTTACCAGAAGAAAAAGGTTATATATATTTTACTTTGATTGCAGGTAATCAAATGATGGGATATATGCTTGAGGTATATGACTATATATCAACAGAGATTGAATTTGATAATATAAAACATATTAGAATACAAAATAGTTTATTTAAAACAAAATATATTTTAGGATATATTCAATCTGTAGATAAAAGCATCCTTAGTAAAGTAGGAAAAGTAAACTTGGATTATAAAAATAATTCTTATAGGATTTATGAAAAGCATTCAATGGAGTGTACACCAGGAAAATTATTAAGATTTATGGGCTTAAAATATGATGATACTTCTGATGAAAAATATTTTGATAATATAAAAAAATTAGCAAGGAAGGATAAAAAAATAATTTGTGATAATTGGGAGGTTTATACATATGGTACTAATGGTATAGGGAAGTTTGAGTTTATTGATGAAAGAAAAGTAAGTACGCTTCCTGAAGAATATAAATACTGTCAAGTGTTTGGTACTGCTTATTTAATAGATGATATAGTCGAGTATTATATGACAGGTATGGATAGGATTACTGCAGAAATTTCAATACATCAATAAATTTAAAAGTTAGACAAAATACTAGTTAAGATAAAAATGACGATTATATGTTTGTTTCTCACAAGATTTAGAAGTGTCATCTATGGTAGATATTTCTCCTTTATTGATATAACAATTGTTATCAATACGTACAATAACTCCAATACCTTTCTTCATATAAAAATAAGAAATATCATAATCTGACTCAACTGTACCATCTTTTAGATCAATATATTCTGGTAAATCATCTTTGATATTAGTGACAATAGTTTTTTTCTCTATACATTTAAATTTTAAGATATCTCCGCTATAGGGGATTGTATAGTTATCTAGTTTTGTTATTTTACTCTCTAAGTGACATATTTTTGTACTATTAATATTCTTCTTACCAAGTACAATATTTTCAAATAATATATTTTCTTCTATGTTTTGTGTTAATGTAAACAATTTACTTCCTAGTCCTATATAACGCTTCATATGTTTTGTATGTGGATTTTCTTCTGAATTGTTTTCTATGATTTCATTATCTTGTATTGTAATAGTTTTAATAGTAGTAGTATTAATTTGATAAATTAAAGTATTATTACTTTCGTTAAGAATCTCAGTATATGTTTTTTTATTACTAGTATTTCCATTATGATTTATTTGAAGAAAGTTTTTTTGGCTAATATTTGTAGGAAAATAATCTTTCATATCTGTTGAACGATCACTATGAGAGTTTCCACATCCAAATAATAATGGGATGAGTATGAATGGTGTCCAGTTTTTTAGCATATAAATTCCTTTATTGTAATCGTATTATAGGTGAACTTGTATTAAAGGTTATTAAGAAAGTATAGGACAGATATAGTTTTGCTATAATATTTCCATTCTTAAAGGAGAAGAGAGAATGAACTCAGCATTTAGTACTTTAGATTGGATCATATTTATTACATATTTTTTAGTATTAACCCTTACTAGCGTTATGTTGTCTCGGGTTAGAGTAGAAAATACACGCGATTATTATGTAGGTGGTAACACGGTTCCTATGTTTGCCGTAGCTATTTCAGTCCTTGCTACTTCTCAATCTGCAGCTACCTTTTTAGGTGGTCCTGAGTACTCGTATGGGAAAGACCTTACTTTTATAGGGTTTTACCTCTCTGCTTTTTTAGCAGTTATTTTTGTCTCTTATGTACTCATACCTAGATTTTATGCTATTAACGCTGTAACAGTCTATGAGCTCCTAGAACATCGTTATGGCGAAAAAGCCAAGAAACAAGCAGGGGTGATGTTCCTCATAGGGCGTCTGTTTGCTTCGGGTGCTAGACTCTACATAGGTGCACTTGCCATTTCGATGATACTCTTTTTAGATATTTCTCCCACGCATGTCGCTATTTCCATAAGTATCTTGATGCTTGGGGCATTGGCATATGCTTACTTTGGCGGAGTAAAGTCTGTTATATTCTCAGATATCATCCAAGCCATTACCTACATTGGAGCAGGGATAGCTGTACTTATCTACCTCTATGTAAGTATGAATGCTGATTTTACTACCATAGTTTCTACATTACAAACTGATAGTAAACTAAAGCTTGTAGATTGGTCACTGTCTGGAGGTTTTTCTGTGTGGGCACTACTTGGTGGGTGGTTACTGCTAAATATTGCAGCATACGGGCTAGACCAAGATATGACACAACGGGCTTTGGCCTGTAAAAATTCAAAAGAAGCACAGAAATCACTTATGATGAGTATTTATATGACTATACCTGTAGCCATTCTCTTTTTGTTCATAGGTTTGCTTCTTTACCTCTTTTACCAACATCCAGAACTTTCGGGTTTGAGTACAGAAGTAGTACAGAAGTTTGAGGGAGAGAAGATTACTATCTTTATGTACTACATTTTACATGAGATGCCAGAGGGTATGCGTGGACTTGTGACAGTAGGGGCTGTAGCTGCGGCATTAAGTAGTTCTAACTCTGTATTGGGTGCTATGAGTTCAGTAGCAATAGAAGACCTCTATAGACCATGGAAAGAGGGGAAACAAAAGCAGGGTATGGTAGATGAGATGCACTTTGTCAAAGCAGGGCGTAATGCAGTTCTTTTCTTTGCTGTAGCACTTTCAGGTATGGCAATGCTTAGTTATTATTGGCAACGCTATACTGAACTTCCATTGCTTAGCTTTGCTCTTGGTGTGATGGCATTTGCCTACACGGGACTATTAGGAGTATTTGGCGCAGCCATCTTTACTAACCGTGGGAATGCTACAACGGTACCATTAGCACTCTTAGGGGGCTTTATGACCGTTCTTCTACTCCAACCCTATGTCTTGGGTACAGTACTAGACATTAAACTAGGATTTGCTTGGCAGATACTTGCTGGGACTGTTATGGCATTTGGGATTATGATGATGGGAAAAGAGAAAATAAAATAAATTTCTATTTATCTATCTACTAGACTAGGATAAAGATTTATTAGGGGATGATTAAGTATTTCATTTTTAAATTTTAAGGATATGGGCAATGGAGTATATTTTCCTCTATAGCCAAGGTTAAGGACAGTTGAAATGCCATGATATGATATTAATGCATCTTCAATACCATTTTTATCGAGTTCAAGAGCGAGTAACCATGTCCAGCTACTCCATTCATCGGGAGAAAGTTGTTTACTAGGTAGTTTTACACCATAAACTTTTAAAAATGTAATCCAATCCATATGAATACCTCCTTTAGGTATAGTATTTCGTTCATTTTTATAAAATGATTTTTCAAATCCTGCACCATATGAAGTATTTATTGTACGTTCGATTAAATATAAACGTATAAAATATTGAGGATGATCTTTTTTAAATCTATAGGTTGATTGTAAATGATCAACTTGTAATGTACCTGGCAATTTATCTGTATATTGGTAATATTGTTTTAGGTATTCAATAAAAGCATGTCTATATCGAGTGTATGTTCTACCTACCCACAATTCTGGTAACATGAAGGGTTTTTGTATAATAATAGCAGATGTTGGTTTTATATGTTGAAGATATGATATTTTCCAATTATATTGGGATGTATGACGATTAATATTCTCATAGGGTGTTGCTATAAGACATGTTGACATATTATTTTTGAATTCATGAATTAAATTCTTTTTTTGGTTTTCTAGGTATAGATGAATATTCATTATATTTTAAATTACTACTACTTAATTAATCTCCATCCCTCTATCATAATCATTCCCATAGTCGTTACTACTACCATACTTCTCTGCTATACCATCATAAATACGTTGTTCTGCTTGGCTTATTCGATTCTCTTCTATAAATGCTGATTCTTGTAGTTCTATATCATCTATAGATACCACATTGTCTCCTGTGAGTATAAGCATACCTTCATCACTATATTCAAAACTATCTTTTTCTACATCATTAGAAAGGTTTAT
>Ga0256844_10000712_pt1 | contig 12709 bp, 11 predicted proteins | sample MusselsmetaG_FD_189100 | JGI IMG/M metagenome (GOLD analysis project Ga0256844, IMG submission 189100) | Mussel associated microbial communities from hydrothermal vent at the East Pacific Rise, Pacific Ocean - Mussels | ecosystem: Host-associated > Mollusca > Shell > Unclassified ... | reverse complement strand
AACAGTTAACTGATCGTTTTAATGAGTTTCAAAAAACATATAAAAATTCGTTGAAATTAATCATTGAGCCTGGTAAGTTTTTAGTGAGTAATTCGGGTTTATTTATCAGTGAAATAACTACAATTAAAGATGGAAATGTTTTTGTTAATTCAGGTTTCAATCATTTTATAAGACCAATGTATTACAATGCTTATCACCATATAAGAAACATTAGCAATACAGAAAAGACCGTTGAAAAATTCAATATTGTTGGTACTATTTGCGAACAGGACACCTTTGGTGAGAACAGGATTATTGGCAATCCAAAAGTTGGTGATATTATTTGTATGGAAAATGCGGGTGCTTATTGTTTTTCGATGGCATCAAATTACAATTCACGTTTAAAACCGATGGAATTATTCTACTATAATAATGAAACCAAAGTCATCCGAAAAAGAGAGGTTTTCGAAAATTTATTAGAAAATCAGGTTTATGATTAATCTATTTTAATACAAGCTATAATTTTACTAATCCGAGTACTTTATTTGTTGTTCGCCAATTACGAGCAGTTGCAATTACATCTAATTTTTTTTCTATTATTTTCACCGAAAGCTTTGTTTTACCTGCACCAATATCATACTTTACATATAGAATATCATCTTTAATAACGTACTCATCTGTTCCAAAATCAAATTCCGATAATTTCTGAGTTGAACTTGGTTTCTTATTTAAAAAAACGACATATAACTTTTTTGTATCAACATTTTCGTTAAAAAACGGATTATCACGTAGTACACTTTCAATATCGGATTGTCTTTTTACAATAACCGAAATATCTAAATCGAATACTTTTTTTATTCCTTTTTCAACTTTTAAGGCAATATCATCTTTATTATCCGTACGGGTTTTAAATAGTACATTACCACTTTGAATATACGTTGAAACATCAGCAAATTTTAATTTTATAAATAAATCTCTTAAATCTTTCATTAAGATTTTATTATTTCCTCCAACATTTATTCCTCTTAAAAGTGCTACATATGTATTCATAAAACTATTTTGTTAATTTCCTACGACGACGCTCTGTCTTTAACAACTCTAATTCTCTACTTGTTTGCCCAGCAACCGAAGTGTTTTCTTCTGCTCGTCTCATTAAATAAGGCATCACATCTCTTACAGGTCCAAAAGGTAAATATTTTGCAACATTATATCCATTAGCTGCTAAATTATAGCTAATATGATCACTCATCCCATATAATTGACCAAACCACATACGATTATCATCTTTCGCTATATTATTTTTTTCTGCCAATTCCATTAAACGTGCAGAACTTTCTTCATTATGTGTTCCTGCAAAAACAGCCATTTTTTCGTGTTCCATCATATACAAAACAGCTTCATCATAATTAGCATCGGTAAGTTCTTTGGTATCACAAATAGGCGATTTATAGCCTTTTTCTTCAGCACGCTCACGCTCTTTTTCCATATACGCACCACGAACCAATTTCATTCCAATATAATACCCTTTTTCTAAAGCTCTTTGGTGTAACCCTTTTAAATAATCCATTCTATCCCAACGATACATCTGCAATGTTCCAAATACAATCACTCTTTTTTTATTGTATTTTTCCATTAATTTTTCGATTAAATCATCAGCAGCCGTTTGCATCCAAGCTTCTTCAGCATCAATTAAAAGTGGCACATCATTTTGATAAGCTTTACTAGCTACTTTATCATATCGTTCTGCTATGCGCTTCCATTCTTCCTTTTCCAATTCAGATAACTCCTCGTTCTCAGTTACTTTTCGATATACTTCAAAACGTCCAAAACCTGTAGGTTTAAATACCGCAAATGGGATACTTTCTTTTTCTTTCACAAAATCGAGAATTTTAAGTGTTTTTTCCATCGCTAAATCGAACTGTTCTTCGGTTTCTTTTCCTTCAACAGAATAATCAAGTACTGAGTGCACTTTCTTTTCATACATTTTAGCAATAGTTGACATACAATCATCCTCAGTTATTCCACCACAAAAATGGTCAAAAACAGTTGCTCTAATTAAATGTTCAACAGGCATATGCGCCTTTAATGCAAAATTTGTTATTGCTGTTCCTATACGGACTAATGGCTGACTCTTTATCATTTTAAACAAAAAATAAGCACGTTCCAATTCAGTATCCGTTTTAACCGAAAAGGCAGTTTGGGTATTTTCAAAAATAGAATTCATTTATAATATCATTTATGTTTTTTTTGAAACCGTTAAAATGTTTCAATAAGATTCACAAAGTTAGTCAATTTCATTTTAAAAATGTCGTAATTTGCAAACGATAAATCTATTTTAATACTATAAAATGAAAATTATTAGTGCCACAAATTATGATATTGTTTTTGAAGATTCAAACTATGCTTCTCTACATCATTATTTAGCAAATAACACATTTTCATCTTTGTTTATTTTAGTCGATGAGCATATCAAAAATAAGTGCTTACCTATTTTTTTGGCTAAATTTTCTTCTAGTTTTGATTTAAAAATAATCACAATTCCGGCAGGAGAATCATTTAAAAACTTAAAAACATGCCAATTCCTTTGGAATGAATTAAACGATTTAAAAGCCGACAGAAAGAGCATATTAATTAATATTGGTGGCGGAATGGTTACCGATTTGGGTGGTTTTGTTGCGGCAACTTTTAAAAGAGGTATTCGTTTTATAAATATTTCCACTTCATTACTAGGTATGGTAGATGCTGCTGTTGGTGGAAAAACAGGAATCGATTTTAATGGTCTTAAAAATCAGATTGGTCTTTTTGCAAACCCAGAATTGGTTATTATCGACACTAAATTTCTTAAAACATTACCCAAAAGAGAACTCATCTCAGGAATGGCAGAAATCATAAAATATGGTTTAAGTTATGATCCTATTTTATGGAAAGAACTCATAAAACAAGACGAATTATCTGCTTCTTTTTTATCAAAGATTGTACATCGATCTATCGAAATAAAAAATGAAGTCGTTCATAAAGATCCCAAAGAGCAAAATTTAAGAAAGATTTTAAATTATGGGCATACAATTGGCCATGCAATTGAAACGTTGTTTTTACAAGATAAAACCAAGCATACCTTAACTCATGGTGAAGCAATTGCTGTAGGATTAATTTGCGAAACTTATATATCGAACAAATTATTTCAGTTTCCTGAAAAAGAATTAGTCCTTTTAAAAAAATATATTCATAAATTATTCGATAAAATAAAATTTGATGAGAATGATTACAATGCCATTTTAGAGTTAATGAAACACGATAAAAAGAACACCAACGGCAATATAAATTTTGTGCTACTAAAGAATATTAGCGATTATAAAATTGATTGTATTGTTGATGAATCTTTAATTATAGCATCTCTAAATTTTTATCGTAATTAATGATGGAGGAAATATTTACAATAACCGATTTACCAATTATTGCGCGTAAAATAATTGAAAATGCGAAGTATAAAACGATTTTATTTTATGCAGAAATGGGTTGTGGTAAAACCACACTTATTAAAGAAATTATAAAGCAACTTGGTGTAACCGAAACGGTTAATTCCCCTACTTTTTCATTGGTAAACGAGTATTTATCTAATACTGATGAAGAAATTTACCACTTCGATTTTTACAGAATTGAAGATGAAAATGAAGCGCTAGACATTGGTATTGAAGAATATTTTTACAAAAATGCCTGGTGTTTTATAGAGTGGCCACAACATATTGAAAATTTACTACCTTTAGAGGCAGTTTCAATTCACTTAGAAGTTGTGAATGAACATACTAGGAAAATACATTTAAAGAATTTTCATCAAGAATAATATTCATTAATTTTGAATAAATTTGATGGACAAAACAAATAACAATGAGTAATCAATTTAGTCCTTTTAGCAAAGAAGATTTAATGCCAAAACCCGAAATGCTTGAAATAAAAAAGCAAAAAGGGGAATTGTTTATTGGTATTCCAAAAGAAACTCGTTTAGAAGAAAAAAGAGTTTGTTTAACTCCAGATGCTGTTGCTGCTTTAACAGCACATGGACATCGAATTATGGTTGAAACTGGCGCTGGTAATCAGTCTAACTTCTACGATAAAGAATACTCTGATGCTGGTGCAAAAATAGCATACAGTACCGAAGATGTTTTTGCTTGTAATATTGTTTTAAAAGTAGAACCGCCATCAATTCATGAAATTGAAATGATGAATCCACAAAGCACCTTATTCTCGGCGCTTCAATTAAAGACACAAAAAAAAGAATACTTTGAAGCCTTAGCAAAAAAGAGAATTTCGGCTTTTGCATTCGATTTTATAAAAGATGAAAACGGAATTTATCCCATTGTAAAATCCTTGAGTGAAATTGCAGGTATTGCTTCGGTTTTAATCGCATCGGAATTAATGAATAAAAGTAATGGTGGTAATGGTTGGTTACTTGGGAATATAAGTGGTGTGCCACCAATTGAAGTCGTTATTATTGGCGCAGGAACTGTTGGTGAATTTGCCGCTCGATCTGCTATTGGTCTTGGTGCTTCTGTAAAGGTTTTTGACAACTCCATTTCACGTTTAAGACAATTACAACACAATCTAGGAAGACCTATTTACACCTCAACAATTCAACCAAAAACATTACAAAAAGCACTTAAACGTTGTCATGTTGCTATTGGTGCAGTACGCGGAAAAAATAGAGCGCCTGTTTTAATAACCGAGCAAATGGTAGAACAAATGAGAGAAGGCGCTGTAATTGTTGATGTAAGTATTGATCGTGGCGGTTGTTTTGAAACTTCCGAGATAACAACACATAGCAAACCTACATTTAAAAAATATGATGTAATTCATTATTGTGTCCCAAATATTCCGTCGAGATATTCACGAACTGCATCCTTATCTATCAGCAATATTTTCACACCTTATTTACTAAATATTGGAGAAGAAGGCGGTATAGAAAATGCGGCTCGTTTTGATAAGAGTTTGCAAAAAGGAATGTATTTTTACCACGGAATTTTAACCCATAAATCAGTAGCAGATTGGTTTAATTTACCTTTTAGAGATATTAACCTATTACTTTTTTAATAGTAACAAACTAAGTGAATACAAAGTATGAAAGTAGATAAAGATTTTTCAAGAAGACTTAAATTAATGGGAACTGGTTTTGGTATGGGCATTATCATTGTGTTTTTTATACTTCAAGGAAAAAAAACAAGATGTAATTGGTTTCCAAACGAACGTATTTTAAATATTATTCGTCAAAAACACATCGAATATTCACCCGAAATTAATGAGTTACTAAAGCAAAAAGTTATTGATAGTAACCAAATTAATAAATTTTTACTGCTTGGTAAGATCGATTTTTCTAAAAGTCAAGTTAAAAACAAACCTTGTCGTAAATATTGGATTAACGGAAAAGTTAATGATAAAAAAGCGGTATTGCACGTTAAGATTTGCGATAGTATTGCTACGCTAGACAAATTAAATATTGACAACTAGTTATTTATCCGTATTCTTTGCTTTAACCTCTTTTAGATATTCAATCAATTTTTTACCATAAAGTGATTTACTTACTTTGGGAGAAAGTGATTTTACAATGGTATCTAAAAACCGTGGATTGGCATCATATATCTCTGATAAAGCCAAGTATGGAGCGATTTCATAATCGGCATTATTAACGGCATAATTTACGGTGTAAATATATTTTCGTCTTGGAATATTATTTATTTTTTTCTCTATCTGAGCTACTTTTTGGGTTTGTTTTAATTTAGCTGCATCAAATTTTTCTTTTAATAAATCTAATTGTTGATTATTAAATTTTGACATCGTTTCTTTATAAGCAACCATTAATTCATGATTTTTAGAGCCTGTAATCATTGGAGAAAATCCAAACGTTTCTAAATTGGAAATGATATTAATTTTTCCTTTTTCTCCAAAAAATTGTAAAATTTTATCTGTTTTTGATAGTGATAAAAAATAAATTTGCGGACTCTCCACATTATCTGATAAGGTAAAAGAATCTTTTCCATCTAATAACATAGAATCAACTTTTACAAGTAAGGTGTCTTTTACTTTTTCTAAATACAACATTCCTTTATGTAATCCTTTTATTTTACCAGTAACAATCATATTTCCTTTTTCTGAATTACAAGAAAACAGGATACTCGTAAGAATTAATATTGCAATTAGTTTTTTCATCTTTTACTATTTTTTAGAATTTATTAAAAAAAAATCCTTTCAACCTCGAAATTCGAGAGAAAGGATTTTACTTTATTTATAAAGAAATATTATGCTTCGAATGCTTCGATAGAAACATACGATTTATTATCTCTCTTTTTTGTGAATTTCACCAACCCATCAACTTGAGCATGTAAAGTATGGTCTTTTCCCATATATACATTTTCTCCTGGATGATGTTTTGTACCTCTTTGACGGATAATGATATTACCAGCTAAAGCAGCTTGTCCACCAAATATTTTTACACCTAGTCGTTTCGATTCTGATTCTCTACCATTCTTCGAACTACCTACACCTTTTTTATGTGCCATAATTTTATAATTTTATAATACTGAATAAATTCTGTATTTGGTTTTTATTATTTTTCTACACCGTGATCGTGTTCATCTTGCCATGCTTTTAACTCATCCCATTTTCCATCAGCTGCCATTTTTGCTTGTTTTGGCCAAGATCCTGGTTTTTTTGAAGCGTATCTAGAACCTGCTGCTGCTAAAATTTCTTCTAACTTTTCAACTTTAGTTCCTGCTAATTCTGCAAAAGTATTGATTCCTGCAGTGTTGAAAATTTCAGCAATTTTTGGTCCAATTCCTTCTACTTTCTTTAAATCATCTCCTTTTGAAGTTGCTTTTTTTGCTGTTGCTTTTTTAGGAGCTGCCTTTTTTGGAGCTTCTTTTTTTACAGTTGCTTTATCATCTGCTTTTACAGAAGCTTTAGCTGTTTCCTTTTTTGGAGCTGCTTTTTTAGCAGTTTCTTTTTTTGCTGCTGGTTTAGAAGCTTTAGCTCCACTTGCAACAATACTTTCGATTTGGATTTCGGTTAAGTACTGACGGTGTCCGTTCTTTACTCTATATCCTTTTCTACGTTTTTTCTTAAAAACGATTACTTTATCACCTTTAAGGTGCTTTAAAATTTTGGCAGTTACTGCTGCTCCTTTTATAGCTGGGGCGCCGATAGTTACTTTTCCATCGTCTAATAAAAGAACATTATCAAAACTTACGTTTGATCCTTCTTCTCCTTGTAAACGGTGAACAAATACCTTTTGGTCTTTTGCTACTTTAAATTGTTGCCCTGCTATCTCTACAATTGCATACATACGTTATCTATTTTTTTTGTTTAAAACGAGTGCAAATATAAGGTTTATTTTGAAAACAGAAAGTTTTTATTGTAATATTTTCAACTATTTACAACTCACTTTAATTAATCATTTTCAGTTGATTATAATTATTTTAGAATCGGGTGTAAAATATATTATTACCCTTCATTTTTATTCAAAAAAAAGACTTTCTTAATTTATTAGAATTAATTCAATCTAAGATAGAAAAAAATTTATTTCTCATTGTTTACATTTAAAAACCTACTAGCTTATAAAAACTAGTAGGTTAAGTTATTTGAAAATTAGAATAAACTAATTCTTATTTTAAATTTTTCCTTATTGTTTAACCTCAGTATCCTTATAGTTAAATAAATAATCAACATCAAATTCTTCTACTTTTCCAAGCTTCTCTAGTGCTTTCATTTTCATGTCTTTTTTATTTCCGATGACAACAGCAGTATAATTACTTCCTTTAATATTCTCTGCAAAGAAAGCGGCTAAATCTTTCATCGTCATTCCTTGAACTTCTTTATAAATCTCTTCTCGCACATCATGATCTATTCCTCTATTTTGCAATCCTTGATAGGTCCAAAAAATATTAGATTTATTAATTCGTTGTGCTGCAATTTTCTTTAATGTTGCATTTTTAGCAGCTTTGAATTGCTCTTGAGCTTCGGGCATATTATTCATTAATTCTAGCATTGCATCCACAGCTTCGGGTAATTTATTGGCTTGTGTACCTACATATGCGTAAATATAGTTGGAATTCTCTTTTTTACGTGCATTAGAAAATGCAGAAAAAGCAGAATAAGCCAAAGATTTTGATTCTCTTATTTCCTGAAATACAATAGATGATAATCCACTACCAAAATAAGCATTGAACACTCTAGCTAACGCCATATTTTTAACATTAAACTTTCCTTTTTTAGCCACAAAAATCAATTCGGATTGTACCATATCATAATCCACAAAATTTACTTTTCCTCCAGTTGCTAATTCGGTATATTTTTTTGGAGCTGGATAATCTTTTAACTCTTTTGGCACTTTATGCAAGTCATTTAAGGCTTTTTTAGCTGCAGCTACATCTTTACCATAATAAAAAATACGTTGTTTAAAGTTCTTTAAATCTTTAGAAATTGCTACTAACTCCTTTGGATTCATTTGGGCTAATTCATCGGCATTGTAAATATTTCGCAATCTAGAATCTTCTCCATACAAACTATAATTATACAATCCATTCCATAAAATATTTCCTTTTTGAGTTTTCCCATTGGTTCTCTCTTTTAATATTTTAGCGACATATTTATCATACGTTTCTTGATCGGCAACTGCATTTGACCACAAATCTTCCAATAAGGCCAATCCCTTATGTAGATTTTCTTTAATTCCCGATATATACACATAAGATCGATCTGCGCCTGCATTAACACCATAACTAATACCTAATTTATAAAACTCTTTTTTTAATTCCTCTGGAGTATATTTATCTGTTCCCAAATAATCTAAATAACCAACGGCTAAATCCAATTTCTTATTGTGATCTTTCCCCATATCAAAAATAATATTTAGGTTAAATAAATCATTCGATTCATTTTCTATATAAGATACTTCCAATCCGTTTGCTAACTTGGTTTTCTTAATTTTTTCCTTATAATTAATAAATACAGGCTGAATATCATCCGATTTCATTTTATTAAACCCTATAATAAACTCCGATTGCTTATCTCTATTTAAATTTACAGGTGTAATTCCAGGATTCTCCACCTTAGCAATAGTTTCATCTTTTCCCTTACGCTTATAAGTAACAACATAATTATTTTTATAAAAGGCATTTGCAAAATCAACGATTTCTTGTTTGGTTATTTTTTTTAAATCATTTATAAACGACACTTTATCAGACCATTTTTCGTGATGAATAAACGCATTATAATAATTACTCGCTAAGGCAGTACTACTTTCATTTTGACGTGTTTCACTCAATTTTAAATCATTAATTACCGCTTCCAACATCCAATCATCAAATTCACCTTTCTTTAATTTTTTAATTTCACCAAGTAATAAATCTTTAACCTCATCTAGAGATTGTCCCGCTTTTGGGCTACCATTAAAGCTATGATAACCGTAATCGTTCAAAAACATTGGTGACGATCCACCACGTTGAATTAATTGTTTTTGATTTAAATCTAAATCGATTAATCCTGCTGTACCATTAGCTAAAATCATATCGGTCATTGTAATCATTTTCTCATCTGCAGTCCCAATTCCACCAGAACGGAAAGCGAGTGTAACTGATTCTGATGTTGGTCCAAAAACTTCTTTAACAACAGGTTTTGTAATTGGCTCTTCTTTTGGTAAAACAGGATGTGTTACCTCTTTACGTTTTAACTTTCCAAAAGTTTCATCAACTAGTGCTATTGTTTTATCAAAATCGATATCACCAACCAAAACCATCGCCATATTATTGGGTACATAATACTTATCGAAATAATTATGAATTGCCACCATTGATGGATTTTTTAAATGATCTGATGTACCAATTGTAGATTGCTGCCCATAAGGATGGTTTGGAAACAATCCTTTTAACATAGCAGTATAACGCTTACGCCAATCGCTATCTTGACCGCGATTAAATTCTTCATAAACTACTTCTAATTCGGTATGAAATAATCGCAAAACCAATTCACCAAAACGCTCAGATTCTAAATTTAACCATTTTCCCAATTCGTTTGTTGGAATTTTATTTTTATACACTGTTTCTTCAAACCAAGTATGTGCATTTGTCCCTGTTGCTCCAAGTGAGCTTGTCATTTTATCGTATTCATTGGCAACAGAATATTGTGATGCTTCTAATGAAGCCTTATCAATCTCTTTATAAATAGCTCTTTTTTTAACAGGATCTTTTTCTGCTTTATGTTTTTCAAACAAATCGGATACTTTTTTAAGAACTTCTTTTTCGTGCTCCCAATCGTGTGTTCCCATTTTACTTGTACCTTTAAAAACCATATGTTCTAAATAATGTGCCAAACCTGTAGATTCTTTTGGATCATAATTAGAGCCAGCTCTAACCGCAATATAAGTCTGTATTTTTGGCTCATCGGTATTTTTACTCAGATAGACTTTAAGTCCGTTTTCTAAAGTATATAATCGCAATCCTGTTGGATCATTTTCAACCGTTTCGTAAGTATAGCCTTTGGAATCTTTAGCTGTATTTACGGCATAAGAATCGGTACTTTTACTGTTTTTACAATTATATAAAAATAGTGTTATAGTTAATAATAGTAAAATTTGTAATTTTTTCATTTTATTGGTTTTAGTTAGTGTAAATAAAAATCTGTTCTCAAATATATAAATAACTGATTATTACGACAATTATTGTTTCTTATTTGTGATAATATTAACAATATAAATAGTTAAGATATTAAGTGCTATTTTAGGAGAAAACAAGTTTCATATAGATATTAGGAGCTAATAATACATTCAGAAACAATTAATAGTTACGAAATTTACTGGTTTCATCAAAAATATGATCTAAAATATTTTTTTCTTTCTCATTAAATTCTAAGCCTCTTCTTTTCATTACTTCGTTGGCTACTTCGGATACTTTATTCATTTTATAGGTTGTAAATCCCGAGTGTCCGCCCCAAGAAAAAGAAGGCACAAAATTACGAGGAAAATTACTCCCAAAAATATTAGCACTTACACCAACAACAGTTCCCGTATTAAACATCGTATTTATACCGCATTTGGAATGATCACCAAACATTAATCCGCAAAATTGCAACCCTGTTTTTGCAAAACGCTCGGTTTCATAAGACCATAATTTCACTTCTGCATAATTATTTTTTAAGTTAGAATTATTGGTATCCGCACCTAAATTACACCACTCACCTATTACAGAATTTCCCAAAAACCCATCGTGTCCTTTATTGGCATAGCCAAAGAAAACTGTATTATTAACTTCACCTCCAACTTTACAAAACGGACCAATAGTTGTGGCTCCATAAATTTTAGCACCCATTTTTAACGTAGCATTATCGCATAAAGCAAAAGGCCCACGTACTAAAGCACCTTCCATTATTTCGGTATTTTTTCCAATATAAATTGGACCATTAGAGGCGTTTAAACTTGCAAAAGATATTTGAGCACCTTCTTCGATAAAAATTTGCTCCTTATTTATCACATTAACTGAATCTGGAATACTTGCAGAAACTCTACCTTCGGTTAATAACTGAAAATCAGCTTTAATTGCAATATCATTTAATGAAAATATATCCCAAGTATTTTTTATCTGAATAAAATTATCTACAGCATCAAATATTTCATAATCAACAAAATTCACTTCCTCCTGATCTGCTACAGTAAAAAAAGCAAGCACCTCATCATCTTTAAAAATAGCCTGATTCTCCTTTAATCCTTCAATCTGATTTACCATCTTTTCCGTAGGTAAAAAAGAGGTGTTAATCATTACATTTTCCTCCATTTCTACCATCGGAAATTTCTCTTCTAAATACGCTTCAGTAACAGTTGTAGTTGTTGATCCTAAATAGTGTTCCCATTTTTCGCGAATGGTTAAAATACCTATTCTAATATCGGCAACTGGTCGTGTATAAGTGAATGGTAGTAAACTATTTCTAACAGTTCCATCGAATAATATGTAGTTCATAGTGTTATTTGTTTAAAACTCAAGATGAGTTCAACAAAAATACATCAAAAAAATTGTACTTTTGCAAAAATATTATTCAGATTTTGGAAAATAAAAAAACAAACAAAAAAGTAGAAAAACGACTGCACAGAACCTTAGTCTTTGCTGTTGTAGATTCATTAAAACTAATTTTTAATGATGATCGATATGCTAGTAAAGTAGTAGAAAAGGTGTTAAAACGTGATAAACGCTGGGGTTCTAGAGATCGCAAATTCATTGCTGAAACCATTTATGAAATGGTTCGATGGAAACGTTTATACAACGAAATTGCAGGCACAAAAGGACACTATACCGCAGAAAATTTATGGAAAAACTTTGCTGTATTTGCTGTTTTAAAAGGATATTCGTTACCCGATTGGAAACATTTTATCGATACACCTGTACGAAAAATTAAAGGTCGTTTTGATGAATTAAGTAAAACTCGAAAATTTAAAGAGTCTATTCCCGATTGGTTGGATGAACTCGGAATTAAAGAAATTGGTTCTAACTGGGATAAAGAAATTCACGCTTTAAATCAGCAAGCCAAAGTTATTTTAAGAGTTAACTCTTTAAAAACAAATAAACTTAAATTACAAAAAGATTTATTAGAAGAAGGTATTGAAACCATTATCTTAAAAAACTATGGCAATGCATTGGAATTGGTTGTTCGTAAAAATGTATTCACTACAGACGCCTTTAGAAACGGGCATTTTGAAGTT
>Ga0256844_10000711_pt1 | contig 12718 bp, 10 predicted proteins | sample MusselsmetaG_FD_189100 | JGI IMG/M metagenome (GOLD analysis project Ga0256844, IMG submission 189100) | Mussel associated microbial communities from hydrothermal vent at the East Pacific Rise, Pacific Ocean - Mussels | ecosystem: Host-associated > Mollusca > Shell > Unclassified ... | reverse complement strand
TGGCAATGGCAGAAACAATATGCACATGCTTTGGTTTGCCATAACGCATAAGAGCCTTATAGGTAAGTTCCATTGATTTTCCACTTGCCAACATTGGATCCACCAAAATTAGAGTTTTATTATCAAGGCTTGGGCTGCTTACATACTCAAGTTCAATCTCAAATTCGCCATTCTTATGGTGTTTACGAAAAGCAGAAATAAATGCATTGTCAGCTTTATCAAAATAATTGAGCATTCCTTGATGAAAAGGTATACCTGCACGCATTATTGATGCAATAACTGGCATATCTTTAGGCAAGTTCATTTCTGCTATTCCTAAAGGAGTTTCAATATTACTAGTTTCGTACTCCAAAGTTTTAGATATCTCATAGGCAATTACCTCGCCTAACCTTTCCATATTTCTACGGAAACGCATCCTATCAACCTGAATTTCAGAGCTTCTTATTTCAGAAATAAACTGATTAAACAATGAATTAGAATTTGCAAAATTATGTATCATAATAATTAATTATATGTTTGTTGCGCTGGCTAAAGTACTAAAAAAGGAAGGAATATTTTCAATAATTAATGATTAAAACACTCATAATTATTCGACATTATTAGACGACATACTTTAATGATGATTATTAACAAAATAATACACGCAATCAAAACCGTTTTATAAGATATAATTGCACATTAAGAAATGTATATTTTACATAAAATATGAGTTTTTACAAAAGAAAAATGTTTGACAATAAAAACTATGCCTACCAATAGGGCGTAGTTGGTTACTTATTTTGCTATAATAATAATTTCTGACCGGCGATTTTTCTTTCGTCCTTCTTCGGTATTATTATCAGCCAATGGCTTGGAGAAACCGAAACCTTTAGATACTAATCTACTTTTATCAATCCCTTTCTTAACTATATAATCAACCACAGACGCTGACCTTTTATAACTTAAATTATTGTTATAATCCTCACTACCAATATTATCAGTATGACCATCGATTTCCACTCTAAGATTAGGATACTTATTCATTAAATTCACAATCCTATTTAGCTCCATTTTAGAGTCACTACTTACATTTGATTTTTTGTACTCAAAGAAGATATTATTTAATGCTATACTACTTCCGATTTCTATTCTTTGTAAGTTAACATTACGAACCACCTCCTTATAAGTCTCAAATTTTGGAATTTCAAAATTATCCGAATAGAACAGATATCCATCGGCATAAATTGCCAAGCCATAATTATTTCCTGAAGGTAGACTTACAACATATTTTCCCGAAAGGCTATTCGATCTAAAGGTTGCCAACACCTCTCCTGCTTCATTATCTATTAATTCTACAGTGGCCTCAATAGGTTGTTGGGTAAGCTCATCCAACACAATGCCCTTAAGTAGTGTCAATTGAGAAGACTGAAGTTGAACCTTATTTTCTATATCCACTTTGTCGGAAACAGCATCATCAGATGCTATATATTTATCAGACACAGAGTATTGCGGCATTTTTTTTGGTCCTAAAAATACAATTTTATATATATCTTGACTACCATAACCACCTTTTCTGCTTGTAGAGTAATAAGCATTTCGACCTGAGGCGCCAATACTAAAGAACACCTCTGGATTTGGTGAGTTTATCGGATATCCAAGATTAATAGGTTTTGACCATTCGCCATCTACCATTACCGTTTTATACACATCATAGCCACCCAAACCTTCATGACCCGTAGAGCTAAAGTATATAGTTTTGCCATCGGCATGGGCGAATATTCCTAATTCATTTTCTTTAGTATTAACCGAATTCCCAAAATTAATAGGTTTGGAAAATTCTCCTTTACTATTAATATTGCAATAATATAAATCTTTGCCACCGTATCCTCCAGGCCTATTACTTACAAAATATAATCTTTTGCCGTTATACGAAAAAGAAGCTGAGGTCTCTTGATATGCAGAGTTTATAGGACTTGAGAAAGCCTTAGGTTTTAACCATTTATTTCCTCTACGTTGGGAGTAATACAAATCGCCACCATTATCATCTCTATAAAGAATCAAAGTATTTCCATCAGGAGCAACTCCTACTACAGCATCGTGATATCTGGTATTAATGGGCTTACCCATATTATTAGACACCAGCCACTTGCCGTCTTTACTAAATGCTAAGTACGCATCCTCAAAAAACATCATATCCACAGGGCTACGTTCGCCTCCAGTATTAATATCACGTCTTGAAGTATAGAACATCATGCTCTCATCAATATTTACAACAGCACCATAATCCGAATATTCGGAATTAATCACAGCACCAAGGTTATCAATTCTAACCCTTACAGGATTCTTAATCATTTGAACACCAAGCTTACATTCCTGAATGTTTTTATTAACTATAGGATTCATCATTTTGTAATCCCTAGGCTCCAACCCTCCCTTATACTTTTGGTAAACTGATATCGCTTTCGCAAATTGCAAATCAAGTTGCAAAGCTCTAGCATAATAATAGTAATATTTGGAATTTACCTTAGGATTAAGTTTTTTGGCCTTATCAAAGTACTCAAAGGATTTTGATATTGGTTTAACTTCAATATAACAAAGCCCAATTTTATAATTTAGTAAAGCATTATTAGGATTAAACTCATTAGCTCTTAAATAATATTTAATAGCCAACTCTGAGTTTGACGCACTAATATTATAGTAATAATCGCCGTCCTCAATGTCAAGTAAAGCTTTTTTTAGACCAGCCCTATCTTTTTTAAAATTTGACTTAACAAATTCAACATTAGTTTGGCTGACACCCAAAAGAGGTATAATAAGAAAAGCTATAATACTTATAATTTTACCCATAGTTATCTCGCAATTACTTCAAACTCTGTTCTTCTATTTTGCTGACGCCCTTCCTTTGTTTTGTTTGAAGCTATTGGTTTATCCTCACCATAACCCTTGGCAACAAGTCTATCTGCTGAGATTCCTTTTTTCACTAAGAAATCAACAACAGCTTTAGCTCTACGCGAACTAAGCTTCTTATTACTACTAGCTTTACCAACAGAATCAGTATGACCAGCTATCTCAAGTTTAAGGGTAGGAATATCATTCAATAAGCTCAATAAATTATCGAGTTCCGTTTGCGATGATTTTGTAATTTTCGCTTTACCCGAAGCAAAGAACAGGTTTTTAAGAACCACCTTACTACCAACAGCAATACGTTTTAAGGATATATCCTTTACTATCTCTTTATAACCTTTTTCGTTCTTAATGGAAATATTCTCAGAGTGGAAAAGGCAATTCTCGGCTTTAACAGCAATCCCATAATCTTTTCCTGAGGGCAACGATACCAAATAATTACCAGTTTGCTCATTGGAAGTAAATGTGGCTACAACTTTGTTTGTTGAGTTATCGGTAAGTTCAATATTTGCAAAAAGAGGTTCTTTTGTATATTCATCAAAAATAGTTCCTTTAAGCACAGTAAGATTCATCTTTTTAATATTTTTGGCCGGGTCAATAGCAGGCAAAACAGGGCCTTTTTCATTCACCACTAATAACTCACCATCAAGCACATCTACAATATCTTTTACTAACTTTGGAAATGTAACTTTATATATATCATGCATACTGCTATCATTACGCGAAGAGGCTATATAAGCAAAACTACCATCGGCAGAAACGCTATATAAGACATCATCATCGGGAGTATTAATAGGATATCCAAGATTTACAGGAGTAGACCAAACACTATCTTTATAAGTAACCTTAAAAACATCGTAACCACCCATTGAGTTATGACCATTGGAGGTAAAATAAAAAGTTTCTCCATCAGGAAGAGCTACTAAAGATATTTCATCAAATGCTGAGTTTATTTTGGCTTTCATATTCTCTGGCATTCCCCATTTTTCATCCTCATCCAGCGCACTCATGTATAAATCGTGACCACCGTAACCACCAACTCTATCACTAGAAAAGTATAACGAAACTCTATCATAAGAGAAGCTAGCTGAAGCTTCGTGCTTCTCAGTATTAATAAGCTTGCCCATATTTTTCGCTTTCTGCCATTGACCTTCTTTATAATCACTTATATATAAATCGCCATTATTGCTACTTTTATAAATAACCATCTTCTGCCCATCAGCAGACAAACCGGCTGCAGCACTATGATCGGAAGTATTTATATGCTTTCCAAAAGGCAATGCTTTAGTCCACGAACCATTGCTATCAATTACAGAATAATATATTTTATCAAAAAAACGTCCCATGTGATCACGCTCATTATCATTTTTCCCTGGACGACGGCTAGTAAAGATCAACAAACTATCATTAGTACTTGCTATTGGGGCGTACTCTACATAATTAGTATTAATATTTGTGTCCAATAAATCTACAAATGCGTTATTTGGACTGGCATAAAAGTCTTTAGCATAGTTACATTCAAGTTTTCGTTTGGTGATATCCTTTCGTTTAACATCAAGATCTGCAGGCGATAGAGTTTTATAGTATTCGTCAAAATAGTATAATGCTGTATCAAATTCATATTGCAAATGGCTAATGCGAGCATAAAAGTATAATGCCTGAGGGTTTTCAATACTATCAGCCCTCACAATTGATTCAAAATATGGTTTAGCCTCATTATATTTTTTTTGATAGAATAATGAATAGCCAGTATTATACAATAAATGCTGACTTTCGGCTCCTTTAAGTTCAGCATTTTGATATTCCACAACTGCTAAATCATAACGTTTATACTTTGCATTAAAAATCTTATCACCTTTTTTGATATAATTATTAATTAATTTCACGGAGTCGTTTTCAGCTTTAGTGAGTTTTGGCGGAATTTTAATACTTATTGTATCAGGCAATTCTTCCACAGCACTACTATCGGCAGTTTGAGCATTAGCAAATAAAGGCAAGAAAGCCATTACTAGTGCAAAAATTATTATTGTAAAAGTGTATTTAAAATTCATAAGTTTAAAATTTATTAAGTAGGTAAAACAGCCCTACCGTATTATCTTATATTAAAAAAAATGCGCAAATAAATGTCAATAGTCGACTACTTACATTGTGCATTTAAATAATTACCAGCAGCAGATACTCCAAGAGCATCAGCCTTATTCCAATCCTCACAAGCACCTTTATCATCTCTAAGCATTTCCTTGCATATTCCTCTATTTAGGAATGCAATTCCATACTTGCCATCTAATTCAATGGCTTTATTATAATCTTTTACGGCTTCTTGATATTTTTTCTGTTCAAATTTCACATTAGCTCTATTACCATAAGCGACAGCATACTTAGAGTTTATACTTATAGCTTTATCAAAATCAGATATTGCTTTATCATACTCATCAAGCTCCTTATAAACAGTACCTCTGTTATTATAAGCAAGAGCATTAACAGTGTCAACACTTATTGCTGAACTATAATCAGTGATTGCTCCTTGGTAATCCTTCATAAGTTTCTTTACTGAAGCAATATTATTAAAGGCAATGGCCAAATTAGGATCAAGCTGAATAGCCTTACGGTAATCGATTAATGCTAGCTGATATTTTCCCAACATACGATTACTGCTTCCTCTATCGTGATATGCATATACATATTTATCATCACTTTTTATTGCCTTGGTGTAATACGAAATTGCTTCGGAGTAATTTTTCTCTACAAAAAGCACACAGCCATAATAGTAATAAGCATCAGTACGAGTTTTTGAAGAGTTTAAGGCTATAGCTTTTACTAAATCCTCTTTTGAACCCGAAAGCTCATTATATTTATATCTTGCAATACCTCTTGCAAGGTAATATTTGGCGTTGGAGTTTAATACAATTGCTGAATTATAATCTTGGATAGCTCCCAAATAATCTTTTTTGGAAAACTTAGCCGAAGCCCTATTATAAAATGCCTCAGGAAATTTCACTTTAACTTTTAGAGCTTTGTCAAAAAACGATATTGCAGCATCATATTTATTACTCTGAAGCATTATAACTCCCTGGTTGTACTCCTTTTCAGCAATCTGCTTATCTTTACTTGTAAGTACTTTTACGGTATCTTGCAGATTGTTATTACCTTGTGCAAATGCGCTATTCTGAAAAAAGAATAGTGATGATCCCATAAAAACCAGCAATAGTAAATATTTAGTCATATTTATAAATTTTATAATTTCAACATGTATAAAAGGCTTAAAACAACTGATATTTCAACAATCTCCCAAACTAAAAAGACTATTTGAAACATAGCTCTTTCATCGCCCTATGTATATTATTTATTAACTTCTTTTGGATATATGTTTATCAATAATACATTTATCAAAAGCACATGATTTTGCCATGTGTAAAAGCAACAAATTTACAAAAATATTGCACTGTTGTAATAAATATATTTATAGTTTCACATAAAACCATAAACCATCAGTTTACAGGCTATATATGAGTACTTTAACAACACAATATGCAATAATCACTTGTTCAATATTATTCATTATAGGACTGATTAACAGAAACTATCTTCAAAATTCACAAGATATCAAATCTATCACCTTGCAATATCAAAAGCCAATTGAATTTCAACAAATTAGAGAATGAGTCCACTCCGAAAACAAACAAAATCAATCCCGATGGTTAATATCGGGATGGCGGTATTTTCATTCATTTTTTTCAATTAACTGATACTAAGGCATCACTGAATTTCAAAAAATAAAAATCTCACCCAAAATAATTCATTTTATGAAAATTGCCTGTTTTCAGAGTGGACACAGATAATAATTAGATTTAATTGAAGAATATTTATTTTTACAAAACTATAAATCAACTATTACCTCCACATTATTTTCCAATAGAAAAGCCTTGCTTTTACTGCAAATTGGACCTTCAATTAAAAGTTTATATACCATATTATTTTCGTGAGAGCGTATGGTAGAAACAATATCAACAATCAACATGGAATCTTTCATTATTATCCTACTTTTACGTTTTTTGACAATAATAATACTATCCTGCTCTCTAAATAATTTTACTCTTGAAGATAATCCATACTGCTTAGGATCTATTTGCTCTGTCATAATTATATTGTATTTTTGTTACTAATCAGTTTAGATATATGGCTGATAATGTGATATGTAGATTAACTATTTTGTCATAATTTTTGCTAAAAAAGCAAATATTTCGCCAAAACTGGTCAATTCTACTTTCATAGCCCCACCCTAAAGGGGCGGAGCTAATGATGATTACGATTATTTATACATTTCAATCTACACTGATTAGATACGTATTTTTTATGTTGCTAATTAATTTCAATTACAATTATTGCTACAAATATAGTCTGTATTAACTAACAATAGTATTGTCAAATAATATATCTTTGGCTCATGCAAAACAGTAATGAAGCCATAGAGCAAGCCAACGAAAATATACTCCTAAGTATCAAAAACTTACAGGTAGATTTCAGAACAGAGGACGGCAAATTTACCGCTGTAAAAGATTTATCCTTTGACTTAAAAAGGGGTGAAATACTTGGTATAGTGGGAGAATCGGGCTCTGGCAAATCTGTTTCGTCGATGGCAATAATGGGAATTTTATCAAAAATGGCTAGTTATCCCCAAGGAAGCATCAAGTACTTCGCCGAGGATAATTCTGAAACTGAGTTTACAACGCTTTCCGAAGCCGACTATCAAGGAATTAGGGGCAAGGAAATAAGCATGATTTTTCAGGAGCCGATGACCTCCTTAAACCCTGTTTATACGTGTGGCGAGCAGGTGGTGGAGGCAATACTACTACACCAAAACATTAGCAAAAAAGATGCTAAAAAGAGAGCCATAGAGCTATTTAATGAAGTAGAGCTCCCTCGTGCAGAAAAGATTTTCCACTCCTACCCTCATCAGATATCTGGCGGACAAAAGCAAAGGGTAATGATAGCAATGGCTATTTCGAGCAAGCCAAAATTATTGATTGCTGACGAGCCCACCACTGCATTGGATGTAAGAGTTCAAAAAAGGATACTTGAGATACTTAAAAACCTACAGAAAAAGTATAATATGAGCGTAATTTTCATAACCCATGATTTGGGTGTGATTGCACAAATTGCTCAACGAGTATTGGTGATGTATAGGGGCGATTTGTTGGAAAGTGGCGATGTAAAGCAAATATTTGAGAATGCAAAGAATGCATATACTAGAGGCCTTATTAACTGCCGCCCAAGAACAAATATTCGCAGCAAGCAGCTACCAACAGTAGGCGATTATCTAAACCTTAATGATGCAGATATTGCCACAAAACTGGAGGCAATAAGTATAAAACAACGAAAACAAGAACACAAAACACTCTACTCCCTTAAGCCTATATTGAAAATAGAAAACCTAAGCACTACATTTGTTTCTGAGCGTAATATACTTGGCAAAGCCACCTCCACTGTAAAAGCGGTTGACAATGTTAGCTTCGAGGTTTTCCCTGGCGAAACCATTGGCTTGGTAGGAGAATCAGGATGTGGTAAGACAACCCTTGGTCGTACAATATTGCAAATGATACCCTCATCTGCTGGCGAAGTTATTTATGATAATAAAAATTTAGCGAAATTATCTTCTAAAGATTTAAGAAACCTTCGTCAAGAAATACAAATAATATTTCAGGACCCATACTCATCATTAAACCCACGTATGACTATTGGTGATGCCATATTAGAGCCAATGACAGTACACGGAATATTGAATAATAAACAAGAGCGAAGGCAAAGAGTAATTGAGCTACTAGAAAGAGTCGGACTGAATGCCGATCAATACTCACGCTACCCCCATGAGTTTAGCGGTGGGCAGCGACAGAGGATTGTAATAGCTCGTAGCTTGGCCCTTAATCCTAAATTTATTGTTTGCGACGAATCCGTTTCAGCACTTGACGTATCGGTTCAGGCACAAGTACTTAACCTACTCAATGAGCTAAAAAAAGAATATGGTCTTACATACATATTTATATCGCATGATTTATCAGTTGTAAAGTATATGAGCGACCGAATATTAGTAATGCGCAATGGAAAAATTGTAGAATTTGGCGAAGCAGATGAGCTCTATAATAACCCCCAAACAGAATATACCCGTGAGCTAATTGATGCAATTCCTGAGGTATAATCTATTAGCCTACTCCAAAACACCATCAATGGCGATGGTAAATATCGGGATGGAGTTCTTTTCATTTTATTCATTCCGTATAGATGCCAGATAACTGATACTAATACGTCATCTGATTTTTTTTCAAAAAATGAAAATATCACCTGCCTAGCTGCATAGTCAGACAGGCTCAAGGTATTCTAGTTTATGAAAATCTCTTATTTTTAGGATGGGCTCATCTACAATTAATCTTAACAAATATATTCAAATTACATAATTGATGACAATATCCACATAATAAACTCGTTATTGAAAAAATCACAAAACGAATACACTATGAAAACATTAAAGACAATAATAAAACACATTCCTGAAATAATCTTACTATCAATGATAGCCCTTTATTGGATAAACACATCATTTATGAATCCTATTGCTTTTCTGTTTTTTGCTGTAATTATTGTAAAACTATTTGTGAGAAACACAGTTGTAGATTTTATAAGTGCAGGCATATTCATTTTTGCATCATTATTCATACTAATGGCAGTATTATCCGAGTACAATGAATTTGTTATAAAAAACGACAGTTCGCAAAGTCTTTTGCTTTTTGGACTACTAATATTTGGGCTTATAATGATATCAGCGGTAGGAATGGGAATTAAAACCATTAAAGAAAGCTCGAAAAGCTAATTCACATGCAAACATTAAGGTTAATAAGCACATTTTATAAAAACTTTGCCTTTGCTAGTAATATAATTAGCGCTATATGCCTTCTGTTGATTTATAAATATGGCATAGGCGCTTTTACTATTCTATTTTGGTTCAAAATAATCACATTGTCAATAATTTTATTTTTCATCAACAATTATAAAGACAACGAATTCTACTATTACCAAAGCCTCGGACTATCAAAAAAAACTTTATGGATTTATACTATTAGTATTGACTTACTAATTTTTGTTTCTACAATAACCATAATGCAACAAATTGTATGAAAAACATACTAGAAATAGATAGCGTAATATTAGAGTTTTCGGAAAAGCACATACTGCATGATATATACTTAAAGATTGAAACGGGCAATGTAACCGCCCTTTTGGGAAGAAATGGAAGTGGGAAATCTTGCCTTATGAAAATCATATTCGGCAAACTAATGCCTCAAGAAAAATCACTACGAATAAACGGCAAATACAGTAATAAAAAACACCTACCAATACATATACTAACATACTTACCCCAGTTCAACTTCATACCCAAATCACTAACTATAAAACGTATATTTAAAGACTACAAAAACGATTTTGAAGATTTTCTATTGTTTTTTCCTGAGTTTGAAAGGTATTACCAAACAAAAATAGCAAGACTATCAGGAGGCGAACAGAGGATTATAGAAGTATATTCAATATTGGTTTCAAGATCTAAATTCTGCTTATTGGACGAGCCTTTTTCGCAGATAATGCCACTACATATCGACAGTATTAAAGAATTAATCATACGAGAGAAAGAAAATAAAGGCATCCTAATTACCGACCATTTATACGAGCATATAATGGATATATGCAATCACAAATATATACTTAAAGACGGAGCTATACATTTAATAAAAAACAATGATGACCTGAAACTATTGGGCTATATCCGATAGAATACCCACAAAACAAATACGAACATTAGCTTGGTAATGGATGTATTATGCCTGACTTCCCTTTGATGACATTTTCTTACTATACGCTTTGCGTCTCCTTACCAAAGCTATAAAAATCAGTAAAATACTAATTAAAATAGTCAGCCATTTAAGCGAAGAGAATACCGAAGCCATAGTAATATTTTGCGAAATAAGATTTGGATAATCGTATACAAGAACTCGCAAATAGTAGTTCTCTACAAAATCAAAAACCATAGCCAACATAGGCACTGCAACCCATACATTGAAATACCTTGGACGTATTAAGCGAATCAATATTGCCGACATAAATACCGAGTATATAATAGGATATATAAAATCACGATATTGATATCTAATATAAAACAAGCGGCCTTGTGCGCCCCAAGCGTCAAAATACTCCATCAAAGATTCGTTAGAATGTATAAGTTTCAGATCAGGAATTAGTTTTCCCGATATTTCGAACAATTCATTAAAACCACCTTTTCCAAAATACATTATACCATTAATTGCTATCAAAGCTAGCAATAGCAAAAATAATACGGTATTTGTAAAGAATTTCCTAAGTTGACGCATGTTAATTATTAAGGCTGTCAAAAATAGCACAAATTACTCCTCATAAATCATAAAATAATAATTATTTGAGAGGCACGAATAGCACCCTATATTCACAAGTATCATTAACTCAAAAACTGTATATCCAATCATTATAGGCAATGCTCAAAAAAAACTCCTTATCACATCTGGTGTTATGCTTGCATTGCTTTTATCTGCAGCTATTTGCAAATCGAGGCAGACTATACCAATACTGACACAACCTCCAGCTTTTTGCTACAAACATAGCAATGGAGTAAAAATTGAGGCCGCTCCAAAGACAAATAAAATCATTCTCTATGGTAGATATCGGGATGGCGATATTTTCAGAATGGACTCAAATATGTTTTTTAGAATTATTAATAATTAAAGCACTCAAATAGCAAATGACGAGATACAAATTAGCTTACCTTTGCCGCTTGCTTTGAAAATAGTTTTATTGTTTCATAATTACATAGTCAGAGCAACTTTTTACACAATAGTGTTTGCTCTGGATTTTCCCATTTACTAAAAATGGCAGATTACGAGTCAGTCTAAGCTCACCCTTAGGCTATTGAAACTATATTTCTTTTAATCAAAGTATTAGTATCATTGATTTGAAGAATATGAAAGTATTAATATCTCGATTTTTTTGAGATTAATCATACAAAGTTTTCTTACCAGCACTATATAACAATACAGTTAATAATTAAGCGAAAAACAACAGCAATGACTTTTGACGAATTAAACATCAATAAGCCACTATTAAAGGCAATTACAGATTTAGATTATGTATACACAACTCCCATTCAACAGGAGGCCTATTCACCAATTATGGGTGGAAAAAATGTTGTTGGCATTGCACAAACAGGCACTGGTAAAACCTTTGCCTACCTATTACCAATTTTAAGAAATCTGAAATTTTCGGAACAGCGCGAGCCCCGAGTTCTTATAATAGCTCCAACTCATGAGCTAGCAATACAGATTTTGCAAGAGACACAAAAGCTATGTAAGTATAACAATCTAAGATCCATAGCTGTATTTGGCGGAGCAAATATCAAATATCAGAAACAAGCTATTTATGATGGCTCTGATATACTTATTGCTACTCCTGGGCGATTATTAGATTTGGCTTATACAGGAATCCTAGGATTAAAATCAATAAAGCAGGTAGTTTTTGATGAGGTTGACGAGATGTTTAGCATGGGTTTCCGTACACAAATAACTACTTTATTGGGCATGCTTCCAAAGAAAAAGCAAATAGTTATGTTTTCGGCAACTATGTCGGATGAAGCTATAACTTTCATGAATAGCTTTGTATATAACCCTCATACTATAGAAGTTGCGGCTCACGGAACACCCATAGAGAAGATTGCGCAAAGTGCCTATTTTGTTCCAAACTTTAATACAAAGCTAAATCTTCTGCA